>Ga0157365_10000228_pt1 | contig 26273 bp, 17 predicted proteins | sample AttsexASBM3_FD_111478 | JGI IMG/M metagenome (GOLD analysis project Ga0157365, IMG submission 111478) | Fungus gardens microbial communities from leaf cutter ant in Ribeirão Preto, State of São Paulo, Brazil - Atta sexdens ASBM3 | ecosystem: Host-associated > Fungi > Mycelium > Unclassified ... | reverse complement strand
GCAGTAATCTTTCAGGCCGCTTTCGAGCGGCTTTTTTATTGGACGCATCATGGCGAACACGCTTCTGAACATCGAGACGATGCTCGGTTCCTTGTCGCGCCTTGGAGCGACTGCGCCGGTAAGGATTGGTTCGGTAACCCTCACGGGCATGGAAGTACCAAGCGGCGTCACGTTCGGCGGCCAGCAGCAAATCACCATCCATCGCCTGCCTGGTGGCGACCGGGTGATCGATCTGGGCGGCAATGACCCCAACCGGATCGAGATGGAAGGTATCTTCCTCGGCCCTTCTGCCCAGACGCGCGCAGAGTCCTTGGCGAGGATACGGCGTGCAGGGCAGCCAGTGAGGCTCCAGGCCGCCGGCATGTCCATTCAGGTTTATGTGCAGGCCTATCGCTACACCTACGAGGCAAAAGGCGCGATCTGCCGCTACTTCCTCGTGCTCGAGCTTCCCGGTGAGTCGGCGAACACGAATACCGTTTCCACCTCCGCACTTTCGCATCTGATTGGAGACGATGCCACGAGTGCCTTGTCCTCCATCACCAGCACAGTCAGCACGATCTCCCAGAGCGTCTCAAACTTCGCCGGGCAGGTGCAGACAGTCGTCGGGCAAGTTGCCCCTATCGCCAATCTGATCGGCGCTGGTGGCGCGCTGGCTCAGGTGTCTGACAAGCTGCAAATCGTACAAGGCGCGGCCACGGCCGGAACGAACCTGTCAGCCTTGCCGAGTGCTGCCTCATCCGTGATCGGAGGGCTGCAATCTGCTGGCGGCGGCCTGGTGGATCTGGTCACGCAGACTGGACAGAACCTTGAGGGGATTACCCTCAACAATTCAGCCTCACTCACGGACCTTTCGCAGAACGCCCAGCTTGCCAGCACGGCTGTTGATGCGGGCGGCGCTGTCAACCGGGCTGCGATCAACGCCGCGACCGCAACAAATGCGGCCATTCCCTCTCCCACCGTTCATGGCTGATCGGGCGCATTATGCAGACAATCCAGGTCACGGCGGCAGATGTGTCGCTCTACCATGTGGCGGCCAGCCGGCTGAATGATGCCACGCAATGGTGGCGCATCGCCCAGCTGAACGGGATGACTGATCCCGACCTTACATGGCTCCCCTCCCCCGTCTTCCTGCAGATCCCCAATATCGACCCGACGCAGAATAGCGGCGTGCCGGGGCTTGCTTCATGAGCGAGACGATTACCGTTTCTGCAGGGCGCAGGATGGCCCGCAAGCTCAGGGCCCAAATTTTGGTCAATGGCCGTGCCGTCCCCGAAACTCGCCTCGAGCGGTTCGCACTTTCACGAACACGGTACAGCCGGGCCGACACGGCAGAAATCAACCTTGCGGTTGATCGTGCGGCGCTTGCGAAGATCACCGGCAATTACTGGTTTGATCAGGCAGTCACATCCGGCACTGCGACGGCCGATACCGATGTGCAAATCCAGATGCGGGACGAGGCCATGGCCGGCGCGCAATGGGTGACGGTTTTCCAGGGCCTCATGGATCACGTCGAGTGGACCCCGACCGGCACCGCCCTCGTTGTCGAGTGCCGGGACTATCTCGCCAAACTGCTCGACCTGCGCGTGCAGGATGCGTGGCTCAACAAGACCGGCGCCGATCTCATGACGACGCTGATCTCGGCTGCTGGCCTCACGCCTCAGGTCTCCTTTCCCGCCAGCATGACCGGTCAATACTGGCAGATCGAACACAAGCGTCTGTCACACAGCGCGCATGGCCGCTTTCAGACGGCGTTTGATCTGGCCCGGTATATCGCCAATTCGGCGGGGTGCGACCTGTATGCTTCAGGCAAGACAATCATCTGCAAGCCCTATCCGACCAGCAATGACGGTTCGGCGACGACACACACGCTGAAATATCAGGATTCCGGGCCGGACAAGGCAATCGTCTCCAACGCCCTGTCATTGAGCTTCAAGCGTGACTACCAGATCGCCAAGGGCGTGGTCGTGCATGTCATGTCGTGGGACAGCCGGCAGAGGGCCAAGTTCGAGTATTACTGGTCAGCGGAAGGCGGGTCGCCGAAGAAAGCTGCGAACGCTGGCACGCTGCACTCCTTCAAGGTGCCGGGCCGCTCGATGCAGGACGTGCAGAACACGGCCAAGCAGAAATACGATGAGATCGTGGCTCACGGGCGCGAAGTCCATATGACGATCCCTGGGCGCATTTCGCTTCAGCCGCGTGATTCCTTCACCCTGACCGGTACCAACTCGACATGGGATGGCCAGAGCTACACGGTTGACGCTGTTTCGAGCACGTTCTCATGGGAGGGCGGCTTTGAGTAGGATGTGACGCTTCGAAATCGCGATGTGACACAGGACGAGGCTGCTGACGATGCATGACGCAAGACAGATCGCCGCTGCTGCGAGTGGCATGATTGCCAAGACCGTGCATGGCATCATTACCTCGCTCGACCCCGTGAACCACGCCGCCAAGGTACTTGTGCAACCGGAGGGGATCGAGCGCGACTGGCTGCCAGTTGCCGCCTCGGCTGCCGGTGATATCCGGATTGCTCGCCTGCCGAATATCGGAGAGCACGTCCTGCTCATCCCAATCGAGGGCGATGCCGAGCATATGCAGATCAACGCCTTTCAATACGATACGGCCGTCACGCCCCCTGTTTCACCGCAGACAGGCAAGCCAGCCCAGGCCGGTGAATTGCTGATCATGGCCGGATGCGGCGCGCCGCCGTCTGGCGCGCAAACAGGTTCAGGATCTCAGGCTGCAGCTGCCGCCGCGCAAAACGCACCCTGGTGGCATATGACGCCGCAAGGCCTCTATTCCGGCGCCGGGCAAACGACCGAAACCATGACGAATGCGGGGCTGGTCTGGCGAATGGGGAGCGTGACGATGACGCTCGGGCCTTCGGGTCTGTCGATCACAGGGGGCACGGTCACATCGGATCGAGACGTGCTGGCCGCCGGCATCAGCGGCAAGTCCCATATCCACACAAACGGCAATAACGGCAGCAATACGGGGGCGCCTGTTGCATGACGGCTATCTCACACTTCTGCGGTGGCGATCTGAACCTTGATACTGCCGGTGGCCTCGCTACGGTCAGCGGCGCGGATCAGACCAGGCAGGCCATCATAAGACGGCTTTGCACCAATGCAGGTGATTACATATGGCAACCGGATCACGGCGCCGGCTTGCCGTCGAAGATCGGCTCGCCAGCCAATCTCGGCGAGATACAGGCGCTTGTTGCTGAACAGATGGCACAGGAACCGGCTGTCGATCAGACCCAGCCAATCAGTGTCACTGATCGATAACCCGAGCGTCGGCGTTTATATCTGCAATATCCAGTATGTGGACCTGGAAACGCAGTCCGTGCAGGCGCTCGACGTCACGAATGAGCTCGTATATGGCCGCATGATATGAGATTTTCCGAAATCATGGCCCTAGCTGGCCAGGAGGCGTCCTTCGGGGCGCCTTTTTTTTGTGGTGCTGTCACGTTGACTGTGGCGTGTTAGACGCGGGTGGTGAAAGCGTCATGCTTGAGCTACAAACGACACCGAGTTCCTCGTGAGCTGATCGCTCATGCGGTATGGCTGTATTTCCGCTTCCCTTTGAGCTTTCGCCTTGTGGAAGAGATGCTTCTCGCGCGGGGCATAGTCGTCTCGTATGAGACGATCCGTCGATGGAGCCTGAAGTTCGGGGCGGCCTATGCCCGCTCCCTGCGTCGCAGGAAGGCCTGGCCTGGTTATCTCTGGCATCTGGACGAAGTGCGAATCGTGATCCGTGGCAAGCCTAACTGGCTCTGGCGATCCGTGGATCAGGACGGGTATGTTCTCGACGAAATCCTGCAGCCCCGTCGGAACACCAAAGCAGCCAAGCGTCTGTTGACCCGGCTTTTGGAACGGCAGGGTTTGCGCCCCAGTCGCATGATCACTGACAAGCTGAAATCCTATGGGGCAGCAAGACGCAAACTTGGTCTCTCGATCCGGCATCTCTCGCATAAAGGCCTGAACAACCGGGCGGAGAACAGTCATCTTCCCTTGCGAAAACGCGAACGCATCATGCAGAAGTTCCGTTCACCGGGCGAGTGTCAGCGTTTCGTCTCTGTCTTTTCAGCCATCCGAAATCTCTTCGTCCCGTCCGCGTCCATTACCACCGCTCTCTCTCGTCACATCAATCGCGTCCGGCCTCTCGCCCAATGGAATAACGTGACCGCTCTGAGCGCCTGAACACTCATTCCCCGGGCGTCGCCTACCTCACATCAGTTAAGGTGACATCACCCGTCCAGGTGCCAGACATCATCCGGTCTTGCTGCCTTGCGACGCAAGGAGCGTGCGTAAGCTGTGCCGAACTTCAGGCTCCATCGATGGATCGTCTCATACGAGACGACAATGCCCTGCTCGAGAAACATCTCTTCCACGAGGCGAAAGCTCAAAGGGAAGCGGAAATACAGCCATACCGCATGAGCGATCAGCTCACGAGGAAATCGGTGTCGTTTGTAGCTCACGCACGACGCTTTCATCACCCGCGTCTAACACGCCACAGTTAACGTGACAGCACCCCTGAGCCTAACGTGACATCACCGATCCACAGCCTTACATCTTCAAGGACTGTTTTTATCCAGCCCCAATAATCGTCATATTGATTGCAAATATCATATCCGCCATCAGTCCATCCATGTATAATTAAGACCCTTTTTTGAGTTTCGTTTTCATAATTAAAGAAACATGCGATATCATCATTGTCCTGCCTTCTAGCAAAAGCAATAATGTTCTTAAATTCACTATTTGTCGGCCATCGTTCGTCAATTGAAAATATCTGTTCATCTGATAGAAAATACCACGGTTCTAATTGGCTGAATGGCTCGTAGCCAGCCAAGCCTTTTTCACGAAACCAATGATATCCTCGAGGAAATGATAAATTGAAAACATGGTCCATGGTTTACACTCTATTTTGAAGGTTTAGGTAATTTTGGTGGTGTTGGTGTGCCCGTTGGCCCCAAAGGCGGGCGCTGATTACCCGCTCTGTATGCTGCAGCTTCTCCCCAAGTTGAGGCATTACCAAAACGACCAATCATGCTGGTGGGTAGTGGCTCAGATGGAAGATGAACTTGTGCGGGGATACTATCGATTCCTAGTTCTAAAGCCACAGCCGCACGGGTATGATCCACTGTTGCTAGTCCATCCTGAGTCTGAATAACGTCAATCGGCGGACCATTGTAACCATTCTCTGACATGCTTTTACGAAGAGTATCAGCACGCCCCCTGCCCCCGGCTGTCGTTTGGGTCCATCTCAGCTTCGACGGGTCGACATGGACTACATTCCCCCCACCCCCGGCGCTCTCGCCGATATGCGCAGCATTCTTTGAGGCACCACTCTCAAGGAGACTCTTTTCTACAACACCTTTTTCATATACGCCGAGCAGCCCCGCCATGGCGCCCCATTTTTTCCAGTCATTCGGATCTTCATCGGGATCGGGCAGTTTTTGCAATTCTGGCTGCGGCTCTGATGTAGATGTCTTTGACGTATCTCCTTTCTGCTCGGCATTGACCGTCGTATTACCCGAAACCTCCGCCGGAGAGCGGAGATAAACGTAATATTTGTACCCACCATAAACCGTGACTGCAATCGCAGCACCAGCCAAGACCTCTGGGGTCGCAACGGCAGCAACCACCGGGCCTGCAACCGCTATAGCGCCCTTCGCAACAATAGGCGCCGCCTTTACAACTGCCTCACGCCCCGCCTCTACTGCAAACTCGAGTTCCGAGGCCACAGCTTCTCCGATGTGACCCCCGAGATTATATTGCTCGATGCTTGAGGCCTGTGACGCACCGTTGAGCGCATTGATGCCCGTGCTGCCAGTTCCCGCCCCTCCGATCATACCCCCTAACGCGCCAGCGCCGGAACCAATCAGGTTTTCCATCGCCGAGGCGAGCATGACCGCATCGTCAATATTGCCGTTACTATGAGCCAGAGCCCATCGGGATACACCCGCCAATGCTGCCGACGTTGCCAGTCCACCCGCTGCGGTTCCGGCTGCAGCTGCGCCGATATTACCCCCTGAGACAGCGGCCACGGCTGTATTCGCCGCTGTCTCAAGCGCGATACGACCGTAGCTGTTCGCGATCCCTTTCTCGCCAAACCCTGCGACGCCAGCCTTTTCCAATTGATCGGCCACAAGCCCGCCGACCTCACCGGCCAGCTGTCCGCCCAGACGCTGTGCCTGGAGCTGATTGGTGAGCTTTTTCGCATCGAACGCATTGTCCAGCGCTGCATTGGCCTTCGAGACATCCGTGGTGTAATGGCCCGTGATACTCCCTGCATTGACCGTGACATTACCGCTGATGGCAGACTGGCTCTCGCTCGTCTCGTCATGCGTGCGGCCCCCGCCCATCATGCCCGACGCGCCCGAGGCGAGATTCGTCCCCACAGCACCCAGAATGCCCATCGTGCTGCCCAGCATATCCGTGCCGAGGCTCATCGACATGCCTGTCTGCGTCGCCTTCCATTGCGACACATTCGTCACGCTGTTCGCAACAAGGCTGCCCGTGTTGAAGTGGTTCTTCGCCGCTTCCGCCTGGCTGTCGATCACCCCTGCCGTCAGGCTGGTCTGACCCGATACATCCACGCCGATGCCGTTCTCACCCGCATAGAGTCCTGAGAGGGTCGAGCCCGTCGTGGCAAAATGATCGGTGACTGTCTGGTTAAGTCCACTGCCACCAATACCGGTCTTGTAGCCAAGGCTCAGTTGGCCACCGCTCTGGCTCGCTGTGCTGCGATAATCGGACGTATTCTGCGGGCTCGTGATGTTCAGGCTGCCCGCAGCCAGATCCAGGCGCGGGGCCGTGACCGTCGCCCCGTTCAGCGTCACACTGCCCGGGCTTGCAATCGTCACACTCTGCGCGCCATTGACCGTCGTGTTCACAGCCGTCGCACTGTGGGAAACGACATGCTGCGTCTGCTTGCCAAACGACGCACTCAGGCTGGCGCTATACCCACCAACACCCACACCAATATCGAGACCGACTGAAGTCGACTTCGACTTCATGTTGCTTTCGCTATGGGTCGTATCCCAGCCCGCCTGCAGCGTGATGTCCTTGCTGGCAGCAAGAACCACATCCTTGCCAGACAGACTAGACGCCGTCGCACTCAAAGAGCCGTTCTGCGCATCCGCTGCGTTATCGCCACGCGCCACGACAGAAAGCGTGTTGCCAGCTTTAAGGGCCGAGCCGACGGCCTCGGTCCGTGTTTCCGTGCTCGACTGATGCAGCGACGACGAGCCAATGGATTGGCGTACGCCCACAATATTGCCCGCAACTGCATCGCCCCCTCTTATGATCGAGGTGGCAATAATCGCCGCGCCCTGCATCGCATTCAGCGCAGCAAGCGTCCCGCTGCCGCTACCTGACGTCTGGCTTGCAGCAAGCCCCGTATTGACCACCTGCCCGACAATGGATGTTGGAGACAATCCGATGCTGGCGCCGATGGATTTCTCCTTATGCGCCATGCTCTGTGTCTGGCTGTTCTCCTTGGCCAGCAACGAGACGGACGAGCCCGAGAGCGTCAGGTCGTTCGCAGCCGACAGGGCTGAACCATCGATCGTGAGCGCCTTGCCCGCGTTGAGCGCCACACTGCCGCCCAGCGAGGCCAGAACCGACGGGGTCCAGACCGTGCTCGACGACGATGATCTGTCGTCGCGCATGCCATAGCCCAGCGTCCCCTGCGCGCCCTGGCTGCTCAGCGAGATCCCTGCCACGTGATGCGACGCACTCGCCTCGCTCTGCGTCTTCGTGGCCTCCAGCGTCAGAGTGCCGCCTGCCGAGAGCGTGACATCGCCCTGCGCGCCGATCAGACCCTTGAGGCTCATATCCCCGCCCGACAGACCCGTCAGCGTGCCGCCAGACGTCACATTCGAGCCGCGCTCGATCGACAGGCTGCCCGTGTCGGTAAAGCGGCTACGCGTCAGGAAGCCCGACTTGCTGCCAGAGATGTCATGGCTTGTGCTGTCGGTGACAGACCCGAGATCCAGCGATTTCGCCGCAGACAGCACCATATTGCCCGTGCTGTCGATCGTGGCCCCCGCCGATTTCAGATCGCCCCCAAGGGCCGCCAGAACCGCATTCCCGCCCGCACTGATCGAACTTGTATAATTCTGCGTCTGGCTGAACGCGCTGCTGACATTGGCGCCCTTCACCGCCGTGGCCTGACGCACCGTCGCGGCCCCAAGCGTCAGGCTGTTGCCCGCCAGCATCGACAGGTCGCCACCCGAACTCAGGCGACCGCCATTGAAGGTAATGTCATTACTGGCCGAGAGGGACGCCGCACCGCTCGCCGTGATCGTGCCGACCGAGCCAAGCTGGCCCTGATTGCCGCCATTGACCAGATAATCATTCAGCGTCGCACCGTTGATGATCGACCCGTTCTGCGCCACCAGGCTGACCGAGCCACCTGCCAGCGTGCCCGTATTGGTGATGTCGCCATTGCGCGCCAGAAGGCTCAGGCTGTTGCTGCCCGAAATCGTCCCGCTATTCGTGACGCTCGATCCCGCAAGCGACACGTCTTTCGCGGCAATCGTGCCACCGCTCAGCGCCACATTGCCCGGGGCCAGATAGAGCTTCGGCGCCAGCACCGTCGCACCGTTCACCTGAACCGGCACATACCAGACGATGTTCTGCGTCAGAGACGCCTTTTGTTCATCGCTCAGCGCCTGACCGAAAGTCAGCCCAAGGCGCTGCGCCTGATCACCGGCATTCGTGACCAGTGCCTGCATCTGCGACGACGCATTGACGAACGTCCCGCCAAGGAAGGTCTGGCCGGTCGCCGAAACAATCTGCTGCTGCACATATTGCTGGTCGAAATAGGAATCACCCAGGAACGTGTAATCCGACGGTGACTTGCCCAGACGATCCACAAGATATTGCGAGCCGTGAAAGGCCGTCAGGCTGGTATAGGCCGGGTTCGTCTCGACCAGATAATGCGCCTGGGGCGACGGGTTAGGCACATAGAGCGCAGTGCCCGCCGGAATGGAGGTAATCACCTGCATGACCGACGGATCGGCGCTGTTCAGAAAGCCGGGAAGCCGCAAATTCTGCGCTGCATCCGCTGCCGTCTGGACGCCTTCCTGCGGTAGAACGCCCCCGCCCGCCAGTGACGGCCCCGACCCACCTGAGGCGGGCCGATGACCGGAAAGCCCACCACCCTCCTGGCCCGGCTGCAGGCCACCAGGAGTGAGTGCGCCACCATTCGGCATCCCGTTTCCGCCTTGGGCGAATGCGCCCGCATCGAACGCCCCAAGGCCTTCATGTCCTGCCTGTGCCGCAGCCTGCTGCCCGGCGCCCGATACGAACCCGCCAGTGAGTCCGCTGCCCGAAACACCGCTCTGGGCGCCAACCCCGCCGGACATGCCCAGATCGATATTCCCTGTCGGACGATCCGCACCGGGCAGAGTCAGGGCACCACCGCCTACCGCCTGACCATTCGTGCCAGGCGCCGTCACATCGCCCGGCATATTGCCCTGGTAGTGCGATGCTGCGGCAAGCTGCTCGGATGTCGCGTGCTGGATGATGGTACTGTTATTGATCTCCCCGGCGAAGTCACCGATCAGACTATTGGCGGCCACGATCGTGCCGGACAGCCCGTTCGAACGGCTGCTCCCCCAGATCTGGCTCGGCCAGGGCCAGCCACCACCGGATCCGATCTGCCACCCACCGGGAAACCAGGGATTGGCAGCGTCTTCAGGGGGCATGTACCAACGGCAGGAATTTCCGTTATAGCAGGTCAGTGTGTAGGTGACGCTGGTATCGTAACCGACATTGTTCAACGAGCCGCCCTTGAGCGTCATGTCGTTGCCTGCTGCCAGATGGCTGGCATCGTTGGTGATCGTACCGCTGGTCGTCACCACCAGATCATGCCCGGCCGAGATGACAGACGGCGCGTTGGACGCGGTGGCGAGTGACCCCACCCCTGTCACTACGACCTTGGAGGCGTCCTTGCCGCCATAAAGCGCTACAAGCACGTAGCCTGAACCGGGTTTTCCATCTGCTGTCAGCAGGCCCGCGGGAGTCTGAACAGCCAGAATCTTCTGACCCCAGTAATACTGGCCGGTATTGCCGATATTCGAGGGCGTCGGCGGATTGGCCAGAGCCTGATCATAGGTCTGGCTGTAAACGACCTGTCCCTGCTGATAGGTAACACCGCCAATGATATCATTGGTGAGGGAACGCGCGCTGATAACGACATCGCCCTGGGCACTCCCGGTCAGGATCTGACCGGAGCTGTTCGTGACATCCCCGGCCAACTGACCGGATCTGCCCCCAATCGTCAGGTCCCCTGCGTCGGACAGGATCGCGCCCTGGCGGTTGATCAGATTCCCGTCCAGCGCAATCTGCACGCCTTGAGTGCCGCTGATCAGCCCGGTGTTGGTCACGCTGCCCGGCGTCGAGAGAGACAGCATGCCCCCCGCAATAAGAGCCCCGTTATTCTCGATTTCCGGGGCTGTGGCAGTGAGCCCGCCACCGGCAATGACACCCGCCCCGGCACCGATGTGCCAGCCGGAATCCAGAGCAAGGCGCGCGTCACCCCCGGCAGAAAACAAGAATCCCCCGACATCCTGCGCCGTCGAAAAGTCCAGATTACGCGTGGCCTGAACCGTGCTGGCTCCCGCAATTGCACTGGTATAGAGCGTCAGATCGCGCCCCGCCTGAAGCGTTCCGCCAGTGAGATCGAACTGACGCATGCGCGCGCCCTGCCCGGCCGTGAGGGCGAGGTCGCCCCCTTGCGTCAGGATCGTGCCCTGAGCGCTCTCGACCTGCTGTGCGGCAACAGAAAGATCCAACCCGGCCTGCAGACGCCCTCCATTGTTGAGGAGGTCGTCAAGCGCATGGCCTGCCGCATCTCTGGCCACGGATAGCGAGCCGCCCACGGCAAGAACCTGACCCGCATCGTTCGACAAACGGCCGGTCTGAAGCGTGATGTCGTGTCCCGCCTGCACCAGGCCATTATCATTCGCGACGGTTCCGGCCGAGATACGCACCGACCCGTCAGTGCCAATAATGCGTCCGCCTTGATCATTGCGCAGGGCAGAGGCTGTTAGCGACAATAGGCCCTGACCAGAGCCAATTTGCCCGGCATGATTATCGGCATTGGCAGTAGTCACTGTGACATCCGCCAGACCGTAGATCAGGCCGCTATTGGTCAGATCTCCTGGCAGGGCTAGCGAAAGAGACCCGCCTGAGAGCATCAGATTACTGTTGGACAGGTGCAGAGCGTTCAGCGTCATCTGGTCGCCGTGCGCTGTCACCTCGCCAGCGTTATCAAGCCCGCCTTGCAGGGTGAGCGCGGCGTTGCCATTGGCAACGATCCCCGCCTGGGCGGCATTTTCCAGCGAGCCGGCATGGATGGAGAGACCCCCCCCCGAGGACTCGGTCTGGATCAGGCCCTGATTTGTCAGGGCGCTCTCGCTTGTGAGCGCAAGATTACCCTGAGTGCTGGCAATGATGCCGCTCTGATTATTGCTGAGGCTCCCCGCCCGCAGCATCATGTCGCCCACCGAGGCGATCTTGCCCGCGCTTGAAAAGCCGTTTGAAACTGTCAGTCCCATGGCTTGACCGCTGGTGACCTGACTGCCTTCTCCGCCCTGATAGGAACCAGTGGTCAGGGTGAGTGCGCCCGTTGCCTGGATGGCCCCGTTCGTGTTCGTGACACTGCCGGTGCCCATCCCGTGCAGCGTGAGAGCACCGGCTTGAGCCAGAATCTGGCCATTGTCATTGGCGAGGTCGGCAAAGCCGATGGAGATTGGGCCGTTCCCCTGGATAATCCCCTGTGTGTTGGTTACGAGACCAGGCGCATTATCAGTTCCGACAGAGACACCTGCCGACTTCGACAGAGCAAGCCCGAGCGTATTATCGAGCTGTGCCGCGACGAGCGCCACAGAGCCGTCTGCCTGAAGAACACCGCTCCTGTTGTCTATGACGGCACCGGTCAGGGTGAGCGCGCCACCCAGGGCAATGATCCGCCCCGACCCATTGGAGAATTGTGCGGTATCAAGCGCGATATCACCGTTCGCTGTTCCGATCTGCCCGCCGGTGTTATCAAACTGACCAGCCATGCGCGCCACGACGCCTGCGTCAGCGTAAACCACGCCCGTATTCGTCGCACTGTCCCCGACGATAAGCTGGGTCTTGGCAGCACTTCCGATAAAGCCTGAATTCGCGACATCTTGTGCGTTGAGTGTCAGCGCGCCCTGACGCGAGACAAAGGTGCCAGTGTTGCCCAAACTTCCCGTTATCGACGTGCCGATATCGCGCTGCGCGGCAATTGTGCCACTATTCTGCAGGCTGCTTGCCTCAAGCTGCAGGGTGCCGAGATCGCCCGAGGCCTGAATGGCGCCCGCATTGGTGACGGTCTGGGCCGTAAGCGCGAGAGTCTGGCCTTTTGCAGAGATGACAGCAGGCGAGTCAGCGCTTTGACCGGCCAGATTGGTGATACTCTGGGCAGTAAGAGTGAGGTTCCCACCCGCATCGATATGACCCGCATTGACGACGTCACCACTCAGGAGCAGCCCCATATCGCCGCTGGAAGTCAGCATCGAGGCGATGGAACCGGTATAGGCGCCCGCGCCAAAGCTCAGATTTCCGGCGCTTTGAATGATCCCGCCCGTGTTATCGAGCGCGCCATCACGTGAGAGCGCGATATCCATCGCGCCTGCGGTGGTCAGGATCGTGCCATTGCCGTTTGTCAGGGAATTTGCTTTGAGCGACAGCGATGAGGATGCCTGCAGGGTGGAGGCGTGATTCACGATCGCTGTGCTTGGCACGCCCTGTCCGCCAGCAATATCGAGTACGCCGTCGCGGGTCAGGATCTGCCCGCCTGCCCGATTGATCAAGCGGGCAGTCTCAATGCTCTGGCCCGTCTGGCCCTGCAGGATACCGCCCTCATTGATGAGGCTATCCGTTTGTATCGAGAGATCCCTGCGCGTCGAGAGGATTGTTCCACCCGTATTGGTCAATGTGCCTGTTGTAATCGACACAGTTCCCGTATCTGCACCGATCTGCCCCGCGTCATGGTTTTCGAGCACGTCTGCCGTCAGGGTGACGCCTTGAATACCGTATAACGTGCCCGAATTATCCGCCGAAGTTGCGAATTGCAGTGACAGAAGGGACGATGCTGCCATGGTCCCGCTGTTTTGCAGCGATGACGCAGCAAGGCCTAGACTGCCCCCCAGAGCACTGAGCTTGCCCGAATTCACAAGCGTATCGCTGGCCGAGACGGAAACGTCTCCATTGCCCAGAACACTTCCTGCATTGAACAGGCCTGCCGTGACAATCCTGAGTGTTTTTCCGGCAGCCGAACTCTGGATGATCCCGCTATTGGACAGCGCGTCTGCGGTTTGCGCGGTCGTTCTGAGCGTCAGATCGCCATCTTTGGCGGCAATCAGCCCTCCGGCGGCATTGTTCAGCCGCGCGACGGTCAGGGTAAGAGCGGTTCCGCTGGAAATGAGGCCCAAGTTATCGAGAGCGCCAGATACGGTGAGCGCCACACCGTCATTGCCGAGAAGGGAGCTTCCGGAATCCGACTCGTAGCGCTGGGCCGCGAGCGTGAGTGAACCAGTTGCTCCGATCGTGCCCCCCTGGTTGAGCACGTTAACGAGCGCGCTGCTCCCGTTGGCAATATCCAGATCTGATCCCAGAGAGAGCACAGTCCCACCGTCGCGGTTATCCAGCGCGCTTATGGTGGCCGCGACCCTCTCCTGCCCCTGTATCGTGCCAGCCCGGTTATCGACATCTCCGGAGATCAGCGAGACGCCCCCGTTCGGAGCGATGATTTTCCCCTGGACGTTGAGGAGCGCTGCTGAAGTGATTGTCAGAGAGCCTGTGCCGTTGCCGATCTGGCCACCGCTGTTATCAAGCATCCCTCCCACCCGGAGGATCGTGCCGCTCGCACCGTAAAGTGTGCCGCTGTTACGCAGGGTGTTGCGTGATGAAAGGGTGAGCACTCCGTCTTGCGCGCCGATCTCTCCTGAAGACGAAAAATCATCGAAAGAGAGAGTCAGATCTCCTCGCCCTGCCAGAAGCGAACCTGTCATCGCGACACTACCGACCGCGTCGATATCCAGCCCGTCAGCAGACTGAATCAGACCTGCTCCGGTTAGAGCCGACGAGCGAACGTGCACCACCCCCGCATTTAGTGTGCCGATCTGGCCGTCATTATTCAGGCCCGCCCCATGGGCGACAAGATCGAGATCGCCGTCGGATGCGATGATGCGCCCATGAGAGCCGTTATCGAGTCCAGTTCCGGCCTCGAATGTCATGGCATCTGTCGATTGCATCAAACCCTGGTTTTGTATGCTTCCGGATGCCTTCAGCGAGAGTCCGGAATCCGAAGCCAGGGAGGCATCTTGCGCGGATTGATACTGCGCCAGTTCGGCGTTCAGGGGACCTGAAGCGTAGATGATGCCCGCCCCGCTATTTGTCAGAGCCTGCCCTGTGAGTGACAGGGTGCCATTCTTGGCTGAGATCGTCCCATCAGTATTGTCGATGTCGCCCGATGCCGTCAGACCCAGTGCACCTGATGTGGCAATGACCCTGCCCCGGTTATTGGCAACAGAACCTGCCACGACGGACACCGCACCACTCTCCGCGCCGATCTGGCCGTCGCCATTATCAAGAACGCCACCCGCCCTGATCGTCGTTCCTGTTGCGCCATAAAGCGTGCCGCTGTTACGCAGCCTGTCCTGAACGGACACAATCAACGAGCCGGTCTGGGCGCCGATCTGACCGGTTGAGGACAGGGTCCCAGCAGTCAGGGACAGATCACCCTTGCCTGCTAGCAGTGACCCATCCACCGATGCCGATCGGTCGAGATTCAAGCTCAGGCTATCGACAGACTGTACGAGACCAGACCCGGCATAGCTCTGCCCGGCGAGGGTGACAGCGCCGTTAGTCAGGGTACCGAGCTGTCCGTTATTCGTCAGGCCGGTGCCCTGTACCGTGACAGACAGGCCGCCAGTAGTTGCGACAATCTGCCCATGGGTATCATTGACCATTCCCCCCTGTGCACCAAGCGTCATGCCCTGCACCGACAGGATCTGGCCGTCATTCTGCACAGCACCTGATGCCGTCAATTCGAGCGTCGCATCCGATGCCAGGGAGGCTCCCTGCGTCGCGGAATACTGTGTCAACACGGCTTTAAGGGGGCCAGAGGCATAAATCACTCCTCCCCCGGTATTGGTCAAAGCCTGCCCTGTCAGAGACAAAGCGGCGCCAGTGGACGAAACCGTACCCGCGCTATTGTCGATATTACCCGCCGCGGTAAGTAAAAGGGCACCCGATGACGCGATGATCTTACCCCGGTTATTCGCGATAGACCCTGCGTTGATGGAAAGCGCGCCCGTTCCTGCGCCTATCCGGCCATCGGAATTGTCGAGCGCGCCAGATGTCCCAATGCTCGCTCCTGAAGCTGCATAAAGCGTGCCGCTATTGCGCAGCGTCGACTGCACCAAGAGGGACAAGGCGCCGGATTCCGCCTGAATGGTGCCCGTATTCGTCAGAGACTGCAGAGCCGCACCCGAGAGGCTACTGGCCTGAATAGTGCCGGAGTTGACAAGAGCTGGGCCATTGTCGAAAGATAAATCCTGTCCGGCGATAATGGTTCCAGCATTATCGAGCTGCGTCGCCGTGATCCGCATGGCGTCACGGGCAGTTATACGCCCCGTAGCATCATTGCCGATCGTATTGGCCCCGATCGAGAGGGCACCTCCCTGCGCGGCGACTTCACCACCGCTTTGAGTCAGTCTTCCGCCTGCCCTGAGCGTGATCAAACCATTCTGCGAGGCGATTTGTCCGTTATTAGCCATATCACCTGCACTTTGCAGGGTGACTGGTCCCTCCGCGGCGAAAACGCCGCCAGCCTCATTGACGAGGGATTGCCCGGATGCGGCGAGCCCGCCGTTACTCGCAGCGATCGTGCCACTGTTGCGCGCGTCGTTACGCGCGGCAATGTGGATACCGCCGTTGCCCGCAGATTTGAGGGAACCCGTGTTATGCACGCTTCCGGCAGAGAGAGCGATTTCTTGTTCGGCCTGAATCTGCCCGGATTGAGTGATCGTTCCTGAGGATGTGAGCTGCGTTGAGGCTCCTGACTGTATCGCCCCCCCCTGCTGCGTGTCCTGCCCCACAATCTCAATCCGGCCAGTCGCGCTCAGCGTCCCGTTCAGGACCAGTTGCCCGTCAGCCGTCAGGGTCATGTCGCCAGCATTGGCGGCCATAGTCCCGTTGACACGAACACCCGCACCGGCCTCATTGACGAGCATTGAGATCTGCCCGGCATAGAGACCGCCCAGTGCCGAGCTGTCGATCGCAAAGGCGGGGGCAGCACTGCCATCCCGATTCAGCGCCTGTACCTGTCCGGTTTCATAATCGACCCTGTTCCGCCCAACGACGAGGCGTGCATTCTGGGCATTGACCGGAGCATTGAATGTGACACGTCGACTCAGAATATCGAGGACGGGAACCGCCGTGAAATTACCCCCCTGTCCTTCGAACGCGACATAGCCATCCTGCACCCTGAGAGCAGAAAGCTTGCCAGTTGTATCGATTTCGGAATGACCTGTGGCGAGCGTCACCCGGCTCGTGTTGATGAAACCGCACCCGTTACACGTGATGCCGTTTGGATTGGCCACCACAACATTGGCGCTCTGGCCCGCAACCTCAGTAGCGCCCAGCATCTGACTAGCGTGCGGACCGGTTACCTCATTGAGGATGACTTTTGCGCCCGTCCCATTGAGATTGGCATTGCCGTAAACATACCCCCCCAGCTGAGTCTGGGTCGCCTTGGTCGCGTTGTTAAGGATAAGGCCCTTCTGTTCGACCCCGTATTCCGTGAACATATTATGCGACAGACCTGCCCCATTGGGTGTCGCAATATTGAGTTGTTGAACGCCGTTGGATGTTCGGTCCAGATTGGGCGCCGGAGCACCAGGCATTGAATGATTATCAATGACGATCGACGGCGCGGCCTGTTGGGCACTCGCTATGGCCGGTAACAGTGCGAGGTCCGCTGAGAGAAAGACAGCAAGGATCTTGCGAAGATATCTCATGGGGTGGTCGTTCATCAGAAGCGCACTCCAGCCTGAAATGCGGCAATCCAGCCCTCGTCAGGGAGCGGGCCATGGGCAATCGCATGTGTCGCAGAGGCCCCCCAGAACACGGGCCCGGATACTTTGCGCAGTCCAAAGCCCGCCCCGGCAATCGATCCCCCCCGTAGCGCTGGCGGCAAGTTGTCTGCGCGATATCCGAGCTTGACGAACCCGCCATCGATGATCCCGTAGAATTCGGTGCAGTCGACGAACAGGCGACAAAGAGTCCGATACATCCCACAGCGCTCGTGAAGATCGAGGGGGGCGAGGCGGTACGAGATATCGTCACGCACATAAAAGCCCTTATTGCCCACGAGCATCTGGCTGAGGAAACCGCGCACGGTGTAGGGGCCGCCAAGCTGCAGTTGTTCGGTTGCAAATTGGTTGCGCGAACTGAATTCACCGTGGAACGACACATGCCACGACAATCCGAGTGGCAGAGGCTCGTAACCATCGATATCGACGGCGGGCTTGACGTATCTCGTATGGGGCTCGCTCTCGATCGGATGCGCAAAACTTGTTCGGGTCCCTGCGCCATCTGTCCCGAAGCGCACACCGAGCGTTAGGTACCAAAGCCCACCCAGGGCTTTGAGTGATTCACTGGCTTGCGTGACAACGGACGCCTGGCGCGCGCTCTGCGTTTTCAGCCGGACATGATCGAGGGTTGAGTTGAATGATTTCAGTTCATAAAGTGCCTGTAGGGTGGTCACCCCGATATTGTTGCGCGCGACAACGCGTGAGACGCCAAAGCGGAAATCCCGCCGGCGACCGCCCAGCCGGTAGTCCTCGCCAAGAGTCTGTAGATGATAGACATCATCAGACATCCAGAATCCGCTGAAGACAGACCATTTTCCGTAGGGAACCGAGCCATCGGCCGAAAAATACTGGGTGCCACGGTGTCCGGCAGATCCCACCAGGGAGTGGTCATACTCAACCGACCACATATCCAGCAGACCGAGCGCGTCCTGAGCCGTCAGCAGCGCATGGCCCGTTTCATGCCCCGTCTGGTACTGTCCGTTATTATCTGCCCATATCTGCCCGTGCACGATGCCAGGGTTCATCTGTTGCACCACGACTGACGAACTACCGGGCTTGTCACCAGGCACGATCTGCATTTTTGCCGACCAATTGGGCATACGGTTCATCTGGTCCAGCCCCTGCTCGAGGTCGCGCAGGTTCAGCAGATGATCTCGCAGACCAGGGAATCCCATGAGTTCGTGATGTCGCGCAGAGATACCGGCGAAACGGATTGACGAGAGCGTGCCCTCGATCACGACAATGCGCAGGTGTCCAGACTGCAGGGATTGCTCTGGCAAATACGCTCGTGACGTTACATTGCCCTGCTGCACATAGGCCCGGTTGATATCGTCCAGCGCATGATTGAAGTCGCTGACACCAAGACAGCGCCCGGTGTAACGCTGCTCGACACCGCGTTTTGCCGCATCGCCGAGATGGGGAGCATCCTCGATGGACACCGCCCATACACGGACACAGCTATTCCCTCCCTTCATGGGAGCGGGATTGTTGAAGTGCGTATCGCTATCGGGTGGAGGCAACATGTCGAGCTGAAGCTGGCGCTGCCTGAAACGCTGGAACTGGTCCTGTGATGAACCGGGGCCGGCTGGCATCACAGCCGGTGGGTTGGTCCGCATGGGCACCTGAGCTTGTGCCGTGACACAGCAGAAGAGAGACAGACCACCCGTCAGGGCAAAGCGGGTAACGCGCGACGCAAACATGAAAACAGGCCTGATTTAGATACGCTGGAAAATGACGTCAGTGCGATGAAGGCCGAGCCATCAGTTGCTCGGTGGCGGCCATCGCATTGTCGAGGCCATCAAGCGCAAAATTGATCGTCAGCACGCCGTCGAGGAGTTTGTTGATCTGCATGTGTCCCTGCTTGCCATGTCGCAGGGCGCGGGCCTGCAGATCGGTCAGCTCGAGCACGGAAAGGCAGCCCGTCGGGATGCAGCTCTGCCAGGCAAGCGTCAGGGGAGCGCTGGTGTCTGTCACCAGACGAGAGGGGGTGACCAGCGACAAACCCAAAGGCGTCATGAGTGTCAGACGCCATGGCCGGCTGGAAATCGGCATCTTGATGGCATCCGGCGTTGCTTTCGCCAGAATGATCCCCCCGATTGGCACGTCTTTCTTATCGGGCTCCTGCTTGAACAGGCGCTGTTCGACCGTGCAAATATTCGGCGCCGCATTCATAGAACCGGCAGGATAGATACAACGATACGTCCAGTTACCCACCGATCCAGAGACAGTCGCAGGAGACGCAGCCGGCGTGTTTGCGGCCGGCGCCTTTTCCGTGGCGGCAAAACTTGGAACCGTGATAAGTGTGCTGGAGATAGCGGAAAGGAGAAAAAGACGCGCAATACTGCGTTTCATAGTAGATACACCTGCAACATTCCTGTTGCGAGGCGCCTTACGCCTTTTCCATTATAAATTCAGTATTAAAATGGACGTCGCTATCAAAACTGATTGATCATTAACGGTATTATCGGAATTTGATACTTTGTGACGATATCATTAATGTCAAGATTAACTATATAGAAAGCCCATCTTATTGATCCGCCAGATCCCCCGGAGGATGAGCCGATTGCGATCCGGATCTTTGCCCGCTTCCTGAGAGACGAGACAAACCGAGATTCTGGCGGCTCCCGCAAAGGGTCATCCATAAACTCTGATTCTGAGCCACTCGGGGGAGGGCAAACAGGCGCGGCACCGATGTCAGCCCCCGGAGGCCGTCACGGTATCTCGTGGTCTTTCGGAGCATCGTTTAAAGTGGGTGGCCACTGAAGTGTTCCTGTCCTGGGCCTCGTCAACCAGGAGGAGACGCCCCCTTACCAACGGGTCTGGAAGGGATGAACAATGAGGTAAACATCGCTATGCGGGGCGATCACACTCCTGCAACGCGAGGATCCCATTCGCTCAACCCCTCCTGCTCGTCCGGACATCCCGCACGAGATGCCAAGCGTTGCTCGCGATCAGAAGCGCGATATGGGGAGCGTCAACCTCACACGCCTCTCGATCTGCACGCGATCAGCCGCAACTTGACCACGGGCAAGATCGGGCCTTCAGGGCGAGAGAGTTGCGCGCCTTGGAATTCGCGGCCCCGGACAAACAATTATGATAATAAAGGGCCTCGGCCCCAAAGCGCATCTGAGCCGTTGTGGTATCAAGTCGTTCGGGAACAGGAGCGTCGAGCCAGCGCGCGAAATCCCGAATGAATGCTGCCGCTTCGACAGGTTGGTCGTCCACGATATTGTAAATGCCCGTCGGGGCTGACAGCGCGGCCAATGTGGCGTCTGCCGCGTCCTCCACGTGGATAAAGGAGAAAACCGCAGTCCCATCGCCACAGATCGGGTTGTTGCCCGATCGGACACAGTCACTGAGCGGACCATCCCTCCAATACCAGGTTCCCGGGCCGTAAAAGAAGCCGTAGCGTAACGCTGAGCCAGCCACGACAGCAGAGGACAACACCCTGGCTTCAAGCTCGGCGTACATCCTGGCGCTTTGTCCGATATGTCCGGGCGCCTCGATCCGCAAGCGTGAGTGCTCGGTCGCGAGGCCTCCCTCCCCATCCAGATAGAAACCGGAAGATTGCTGAAGATAGCGCTGGACGCCGAATGCCTCTGCCGCTGCCAGGAGATTAGCCCCTCCTTCCAGGCGAAGCTGTCGATCGAACGGCAACCGTGCGGGCAAATCCGCGGGGTCAGCGGGTAGCGAGGTAAGCTGATCGATCACGACGTCCGGCCTTACGCGATCGATCGCCGAAAACAGACTGTCTCGATCAAGGGCGTCGCCCGTGACCGGGATAGCCCCGGTTTCCGTAATCAGATCGATGCTTTTGGCCTTACTGGCTAAACCATAGGTCTCGTAACCCGCCCGAATCAGGCGTTTCAGCAGAGGGCGCCCCAGGGCGCCGCTCGCGCCCGCAACAAATATACGCATCGACTCATCCTCTCACGGCTTGGCAGGCATGACGAAAGGAGAGGCTTGGTCTTTTACGAAAACGGCCAGAAACTTTGCCGGTTCGGACTTGCTGGCATTGCGCCCGACAAGGTGCACATCTTGTGGACCTTCGAAGAAGGTTTGCCCTTTATTCAGGGTCACCGCTTTCTGGCCCTTGACCTGCATGACCACGGAGCCCTCGAGCACATAGACGAACACTGAGGCGTTGTGACGATGAATTGGGTCGCTTCCGCCCGGCGGATAGTCCACTACGAGCATAGCGCCCTCCTTGCCCGGGACCCCTTGGAGTTCATGTGTCAGCAGCGGCGTCACCGCCGTTTCGGCTCGTGCGTAATTCGTACTGACGAGTAACAGCGCCGTGGCGGCGCCCAATAGCTTCATCATTTGTATCGTCCTCGCTCTGGTTATCGTTTGGCGCTCTTTTTCTTGCGGACCGCTCCGTCCTTGCGCGTTTTCACGCGTGTCCCGAACCATGATTCGGCGTCAGCCCGGAATTTAGGCGGAGCTTTTTCCCGAACCAGACCGGCCAGATCAGCCAAAGTCGTTTCTGCAAGCTCCTGCCTCATGGCGTGCTCGGCACGAAGCATGGCCGCATGAATTCCACAGACTCCATGAGTAGCCCATGTCGGTGCGGCATCGGAAAACAGGGCACAGCGCGCCCGGATTTCCTGACAGTTGAAAAGGCTTTTCCTTCCCTCGATCGCATCCACGACCGAGAGAATACTGATCTCCTGCGCAGGCCTGGCCAGCATATATCCGCCCCTCAGCCCCTCAGAGGCGTGCAAGATGCCCGCCTTTTCAAGCTTGGGAAGCAGCTTTGCCATGAAGGCCCCCGGTATCTTCTGAAGATCAGCAAGATCAAGGCTGCTGACAGGTTCAGTGTGTTCAACGAGCCAGATCAGGCTGTGAAGAACGTATTCGGTGCTTGCGCCATAGAGTGCCATAACGCGGACAATATGAGTCCGCGTTATGATTCGCAAGTGCGGTGTGTGAGAACTCGCGAGAATGTCGGCAGGGCGCGTTTGGCGGAGCAAGCGTCACTCAGGAGGCAACGCGCCACTAAGCATATGAGGCATGTGACAGGGGCATCGCACTGGGCATCGCACTGGGCAATCCTCGCATCAACGCGTTATTCATGTTCTGCGAACCGACCACGGTTCAACCTGCCCCGGAACAAGCTTTTCTGCCCGCCGCGTTGCAGCTCTCGGAAAATGGAATTTAAGCGGGAAGCAGGGAGCCGTCAGACGCATTTCATGCCCTAGGTATCGAAGGTGACGCAAAGCCTGCCCGCGCAAGTCGCGCTACCTGAACAGGCCAACCCTAGGAGGTCAGGCACGCTTTCGGTATCGAGGCCCGCCTTGCGCCGTCAACGCCGCAACCAGGGTGCCGGCTGAAGGAGGGCGGGCCCGCGAGTTCCTCCCTGTCGGGGGCAGCTCCGAGCATGCGGCAGAAATCGTTCAATCCTGCGACGAGAGGAGCGCCTCATCGAGGGCGCGAGCGCGTATGGCCGCAGGGCGCGATGTCAGCCGATGAAGATATTCCTCGATTTCGGATGCTAGCGTCGTGAAGCCGAATTTTACGCCCCACTGAATTGGGGAGCCGAGATAATCATCCGCCCCACTAAAAGAATTCCCTGTAATATAGTCCCTCCCATCACCGGGAATGCCGCGGAGCGTATCGATGACAGAGTGAAGCAAGCCATAGCCAGAGCGTCCCCGTGCTTGGGGACTGTCTGGAACATGCAGGCCCAGCGACACATTTGTCGGTGCAGTTTCACAGGGGCCAGCGGCGAAAAACATCCATCGATGGTACGCTGTGCTCTCAACAGTCCCCGGGGCGGGAGAAAGCCGACGTTCGGGAAATGTTGACGCGAGATAGGCGCGGCAGGCAGCGACCTCGGTAAAAATCGCCTCACCATGCTCGGACACAGGAACCTCGCCCATGGGATTGGTGGCGAGATAGTCTGCTGATTTCATCTGCGGCCCGAACGCCAACACTCTAGTCTCTTAGGGTTGTCCCGTTTCTTCGAGCATCCAGCGCCCGATCCGCCCTCGAGAAAGGGGGGAGTGTATAAAATGATCCGAGATATGGAAGCCCCCCTCCCTGATATCTCCAAGGCGCGCCTCGGGCAGAATGATATCCTGTCCTCCGCGGCAATGACCTGATGGAGCGCTTAGCCTGCTATCAACGCCCATAGAACCAGCAGCAAGCCGATCAGAGAGCACATGAAAACGACCGTGCGTATGACCGGAATACCCGCAGCATAAAGCGGCAGATAGGCAATGCGCGCGCCAAGATAGATAAATCCGCCCCACATGGTCTTCCAGCCTTCATGGCCTGCCAGAAGGGCGCCCAGCATCGCCGCAACAAAAAGCGGCAGGGTCTCGAAGAGATTGGCCTGGGCGCGGGCCAGGCGCGCAGGAAGCGGCTGCAACGCGGGCATCTCCGCGTCGCGTGCGCCCGTGTTCCATTTTGTCCCGTATTGCCGTGTCTTTGCAGCGCCTGCCCAGAAGATATTGACCAGCGCCAGCATGATCACGCCAGCGATTATATCGTATTCCGGATGGACCATGGGGCCTCTCGATGATGGTGTGGATGAACTGTGAGGGCGCAACAGATGCTGACACCGTCCGCACGCGCGGTCATTACGTTTGATCACAGACGATGTTCCACCCCCTAAGAAAGCTTGTCCCGAACACCGGGCTTAGGGAGTGACACGTGCAGAAGATCGAAAGGGAAGTGGTTCGCGGGTTTCCGGAAGTCTCGCGTCGGGCTACCGCATTCACGGATAATCTTCTGGGGAGCTCTGTCGTCACCAACGACTCAATGGCTGGGCAATCGGCGTTCGGCGCCGCGCTCCGAACGCCAAATGAACGACCTGCTCGCCCCCACGTGCCGGTCCGGGCCACGGCCTTGCTTGATTGCGTTGGTCCCGTTGCTCTTGGGATGCGTCCTGACTTTTCTCATCAACCATGGGAAGGCTTCCAACGAGTTGGCATCCGGTCACGGCACGTGCTGTATAAGGCCCATCTCTGTCTGAAGGGCCAGATTATCCTCCAGATGCCAGTTATCCGTGATCCGTCCCCTGGTTACCCTCAGCAGATCGGTTGCAATGAAATGGATCGTCTGGCCCCGGCCAATATGCCCCCCCATCGAGCCGGTAAAATGACCGTCAAAATGCATGTGTACAGTGACATAGGGTCCCGACAAGACCATCCGTGTCACGGTCACCTGAAGATCTGGAATCGCCTTCAGGAACTCCCGGGCGGCAAGGGCCGGACCCTCTGGGCCGGCAACGCGGCCCGGCGGCGGCGTATGATCAACGAAGCCTGGCGCGATAGCCCGTCTCAAAAGAGACCGGTCTCCAGTATTCCAGAAATCATAAAATGCGCGTGCCGCCTCAAGCGTTTCCCGCGCGTCTTCGGGTTGCTGCGGCGCTGGAAGCGCGATCCCTGTGATGATTGCCGGAGTGCCGACAGGTGCAGCACACGCGTAGGCAGGAAGCGCCGACAGTGTGAGGGCGAAGAGGATCTTGCGCATGAGTCAGCCTATCGCTCCGCCACCATCTACACGCACCGTAGAGCCCGTGGCGAAGCCGTTACGCATTACAAACAGGATCGCCTGCGCGATATCGTCAGCGTTGCCCACCCGTCCTGCCGGAAGGTGCTCCCCTGCCCGCGCGAACATGGCAGCGCGCTTGCCCTCGTCCATCTTGGCCCAAAGTGGCGTATCAATAAGCCCCGGCGAGACGGCATTCACGCGGGTGGGTGACAGTTCGAGCGCCAATCCACGAACCAGCCCTTCAAGAGCAGCATTGATCGCCCCCTGGAGTACGGAGGATGCGGAGGGGCGAACGCTCAGGAACCCTGACACCAGGGTCAGGCTGCCCGAAGCCGAGAGCCGTGCCGCCCTGGCGACGTGATAAGCCCCCCAGAATTTGCTATCAACCGCCTGACGGGCTTCCTGCATCGACAGGCTCCTTATCGGCCCGCTGGGTGTCTGCGCTGCCGAAATGACGATGTGATCCCATTCGGGATATGCGTTGAAGAAGGCTGCGACAGCATCGAAGTCTCTTATATCGAGCACTGCGGATCGGCAGGCGTCACCAAACTCGGCGCGAGCACGTTCGAGTTTCTCCAAAGAGCGGGATGCGATCGTGACAATCGCCCCCTTCATCAGGGCGGTCCGGGCAGCCGCGAGCCCTATGCCCGAACTGCCACCGACGACAAGAACCCGCTTGCCGTTTAGGTCGTAGGTCATGGGAATATCTCCTCGAAGTGCGGTCATTTCAGGCCAAAGGTCCGGGCAGGCCGGTGACAAGGGGGGAGCCGCGATGCAGCCCCGGGGTGACTGATCGTGTGGCGAGGGCGTGTCGGGCAATCTCGTCCTTGCGGGCGAACCAGACACCCGGCTTGCTGCGCGCGTAAGTGAGGAAACGATCAAGCGCCCTCACCCGCCCTGCATGGCCCGAAATCCGGTCATGCAGGCTGATCACCATCATGCGGCGACGCGTTGCGCCCTCGTCATAAAGCTGATCGAACTCGTCCTTCAATGCCTGCTCATAAGCCCCCGGATCCCACCCCTGGAAGGGGAAGGAAACGATGTCGTTCATGTGGAATGTATAGGGGACTGTCACGAAATCGCGGCCCCGCACCGGAATGATGAACGGCTCATCATGGCTCGGCTCATCGATATGGTAGAGGAAGCCGAGCTCCTGCAGGCTTTCGAGGATATGCACCGAGTTACGCATCCAGTAGGCATTCCACCCTACGGCTCGCTGGCCTGTAATTCGATGGATCGTCTTCACGCTGCTGGCGATGAAGCGTTTCTCCTCATCGGGCGATAGCTGATAGGAGTTCTCCCAGCGACGACCATGGGCAGCGGCCTCATGGCCACGCCTGACGATCTCCCTCGCAAGGTCAGGTGCGGTCTCGACAGCATCGCCAATCATGAACGAACTGAGCTTGATCTCGTGTCTGTCCATCAGATCGAGCAGCCGCGGTATGCCCTCGTAATGTCCATAGGCGAAAAACGCATTGGTTGGCAGATCCGGGACATGCTGTGCGATCGGGTCAGGAATGACCCCGCCGGCGCCCGAGATCGGCTGACCGCCCCCCTCGAACATGAGAGACAGGCTGATGGCGAGCCGCGCTCGATCCGGCCAGAAGTCGCCTTCCTTCTGTTCCGACGGTAT
>Ga0157365_10000227_pt1 | contig 26316 bp, 42 predicted proteins | sample AttsexASBM3_FD_111478 | JGI IMG/M metagenome (GOLD analysis project Ga0157365, IMG submission 111478) | Fungus gardens microbial communities from leaf cutter ant in Ribeirão Preto, State of São Paulo, Brazil - Atta sexdens ASBM3 | ecosystem: Host-associated > Fungi > Mycelium > Unclassified ... | reverse complement strand
GCTGACCGAAGACGTCGCGGGCGCGGAAAAGGTGATGGCCGAAGCCGAGCGCCTCGGCCTCGACCTCGACGGCGTCACCAAGACACTCGTCACCGAAGGATGCGCATCCTTCGAAGACGCTTTTGGCGCCCTGCTGAACTCCGTCGGTGAAAAGCAGAAGTCGCTGGCCGAAGCGGGCTGATCTTACGATCGTTCGTTACCAAAAGGGGTTGGGCCGCAAGACCCAGCCCCTTTTTTGTGCGTGTCAGACTGGCGCGAGCAGGTAGTGGCTCACGCCCCACGCACGACCGCCGCGATGGCCGAACAGTCCAGCCGTCGCCAGCAGGAACAGCCGCCAACGCCGCCGCCACAGATCAGCATCTGGCCCATAGACGTCACGCAGGATCGGCTCGATGACAGCACGGTTCGCGTCATAGTCCCGCAGCCAGTCCAGCGCGGTGCGTTCGTAATGCCTGCCGCTCCATCGCCACGCCTGCTCGACATGGAACAGGTCCGGAAATGCGCTGAACAACGCATGGCTGGGCATGATCCCGCCGGAAAAGAAATGCTGCCCGATCCAGTCCTTGCCATTCCCGTTTTCGAACCGGTAAGGCGCGGTTTCGTGGGTAAAAACATGCACGAAAAGCCGCCCCTCCGGCCGCAGCCATCCGCGCGCACGGCCCAGCAGCATTCGCCAGTTGGCCATATGCTCGAACATCTCGATTGAAACGATGCGGTCGAACTGCCCGTCCGGGATGAAATCATTCATATCTGCCGTGACGACCTGCAGATTTTGCACGCCCATCTCCTGCGCCCGCGCTTCGATGGCCGCGCGCTGAGACGCGGAATTCGACACCGCGACAATCTCCGAACCCGGATAATGCCGCGCCATCCACAAGCTGAACGACCCCCACCCGCACCCGAGTTCCAAGACCCGCTGGCCGTCTTTCAGTCCGGCGCGGATCGCGCTGATGACCAGCGCCGCCTCCTCCGCTTCCGCCAGCGTCGTGCTGGCATCGGGGTAAAAACAGCAGGAATATTTGCGCTGCGGCCCGAGCATCGCGGCAAAGAACGCAGCAGGCACTTCGTAATGCTGTGCGTTGGCAAGGTCAGTATGCTCTGCGATGGGGCGCCCGGCCATGCTTGCCGCAAACGCCGCGGCCTCCCCGCCTGGCACACCGCGCAGGCGCGCATCCGTGCGCGCCACACGTGATGCAATGACCGCGCGGGAAACCGCATCGGGTAACGGTGCACGCTCGAACGCGGCCATTGCCAAATTCATAAGATCCATCGCTATCTCTCCCAATCAGCCAGCGTTCATGAAGGCTAGTGTGTCTCGCCACGTCGGGGCCAGGAAATGCAGGGGCGGCGCAATCGATCCGATCAACGTCCGATGCCCCAGATGCGGATAAAACCGCGTCTGCGCATACCCACCCGCTGCCTGCACAGCCCGCGCCAGTCGTGTGCTATTGCCCGGATCGACGACTTCGTCATCGCGCCCGGCCAGCAGCAACATGGGGGGTGCCGGATTGGCTGCAAAATGGATCGGCTGCGTCTGCGGCGCGGCCATGCCATCCGGCCCCGCCCCGAAGATTTCGCGCAGGTCTGCTGCCCGCAGCGGCAGGAAATCATATGGTCCCGCCAGCCCGATCAGGCCCCTTATATCCGCACGCGGTGCCAGACCGACCGCCCCGAGATACTGCGGATCAAGCGCCAGCATCGCGGCATTATACGCCCCGGCAGAATGTCCCATCAGCCAGGGCTGGCCGGCCGCGCCGAACCGCGCGCCCTCCCGCCGTGCCCATGCAAACGCCAGCGCACAGTCCTGGACAAAGGTGGGGAAACGGACCTGCGGAAAAAGCCGGTAGTCGGGAATGACGGTGACGAACCCCCGCCCGGCATAGGCCTCCCCCACAAAGCGGTAGAGCGCGCGCGTACCGCTGGTCCAGTTGCCGCCATACAGAAAGACCAGCATCGGGTGCGGCCCGGGCCCGGCTGGGCGATACACATCCAGCACCTGTCGCGGGTCCGGGCCGTATGGCAGCCCCTTCTGCACGCGGTCGTCACCCGCCAGCGCATTCAACAGATCGGCGGGTGAGCATCCCGCCAACCCCAGCAGACCCGCCGCACCCAGAACATGCCGCCGCTCAACAGCAGACATCGGCGCCACACGTCGGAAAAAAAATACCTGCTGAATGCGACATCCGGCGATGCTCCCCGTTCGTATACCGATGCGACACACGTTCTCTTCCGCCGTCCGCCTATACAGAACGAGGCAAACTGCACATTGGATCATCGAACGCGAAAAATAGCCGTGATCGGCAGTGGCATCTCCGGACTGTCCTGCGCGTGGCTGCTGTCCCGGCAGCACCACGTCACGCTGTACGAAGCCGCAGACCGCCTCGGCGGTCACAGCAACACCGTCACGCTGGACGCCGATATTCCGATCCCGGTGGACACCGGCTTCATCGTTTATAACGAAAGCACCTATCCCAATCTGACGGCGTTGCTGGCACATCTGGGCGTCCGGTCGACCGCATCGGAAATGTCGTTCGCCGTCTCCCGCCCCGATCTGGAATATAGCGGTTCTTCCCTGTCCGGCCTGTTCGCACAGAAACGCAATCTGGTCCGCCCGCGCTTCTGGCGGATGCTGGCACAAACACTGCGCTTTTATCGCGACGCCGAAACCCTTCTGGCGCGCGCGGCCGACCCGATGATCTCGCTGGGCGATCTGCTGGATCAGGGCGGGTATGGCGCGGCGATGCAACGCGACCACCTGCTGCCGATGGCGGCTGCGATCTGGTCATGCAGCCCGGCAAGCGTGCGGGATTATCCCGCCGCCGCCTTCATCGCCTTCTGCCGCAACCACGGACTGCTGCAGGTGCGCGACCGCCCGCAATGGCGCAGCATCGCGGGCGGCAGTCAACGCTACGTGCAGCAGATGGCCTCCGAAATTGCCGGGGCTGCGGGGTGCCAAATCCTGACCCATACCGCAGTCCGGAGAATCGTCAGGACACCTGACGGGGTAGCTGTCAACACGGCCGATCAGATCACGCATTTTGACGATGTTGTCATTGCCTGCCACGCCCCGGACGCCCTGCGCATGATCGCCGATCCGCACCCTGCGGTGGCCGACGCCCTGTCGTCGCTGCGCACCACTGTCAACCACGCGGTGCTGCATCAGGACACTCGCCTGATGCCACGCAGCCGGGCCGCATGGTCCAGTTGGAACGCACTGATGGGGAAAAGCAATGACGCACCCTGCATCACCTACTGGATGAACCGGTTGCAACAGTTACCGACGCAAGAACATCTGTTCGTCACGCTCAATCCCACCTTTACGCCGCACAACACACGTGCGTCGTTCCAGTATGATCACCCGCTGTTCGATGCGCGCGCGCTGACCGCACGATCCGCGCTGTGGGACAGACAGGGCGATGATCGGATGTGGTTCTGCGGTGCCTATTTCGGCGCAGGCTTTCACGAAGACGGGTTGCAATCCGGCCTCGCCGTGGCCGAGGCTCTGGGTGGGGTGCGTCGTCCGTGGGACGTCGCCGGAGCATCCGCCCGAACCCCGGGGCCCCTGCCCGCACGCGCGCCGCGTGACGTCGGCTCGATACTCGCATGACGGAAGGTGCCCTCTATCACTGCGATGTCACGCACACCCGCCATGTGCCAAAACATCATCACCTGCACTACCGACTTTTCATGATCCTTCTTGATCTGGACGCGATCGATGGCGTTTCGAAGCGCCTGAGGCTCTTCACCGTGGGCGGTCGCAACCTGTTCAGTTTTCACGCGGCCGATCACGGAGTCGCGGTGGCACCGGACACGCCCGATGCGCTGAAGGGCTGGGCGCGTTCCGTCCTGTCCGAAGCCGGGATCACACAGGCGGACGGGCGTATCCGTCTGCTCTGTATGCCGAGGGTGCTGGGATATGCGTTCAACCCGATCTCGGTTTATTTCTGCGAGGACAAGATCGGAAACCCCGCAGCTGTGATCTACGAAGTGCACAACACCTTCAAACAGCGCCACTGCTATGTCTGCCCGCTGGATACGCCGCGCACAGCTGCGCTGTTCGAACATGAGGCAGAGAAGGAATTTCACGTCTCCCCGTTCATGCCAATGGACATGCGCTACCATTTTCGCGTGACAATACCTGCGTCGAGGATGCTGCTGCATATCAAGGGTGCTGCCCGGGCAGACGGGGCTTCAATGATCGACGCAGTGCTGGCCGGGCGCCGCATGCCGCTGACGGACGGCGCGCTCTTTCACGCCTTTGTCAAAATGCCCTTCATGGGACTGAAAGTTGTCGCCGCAATTCATTGGGAAGCGCTGAAACTCTGGCGCCGCAAACTGCCTTTCTACCGCCTGCCCCCCGCACCACCCCGCCCACACACCTTGGGATCGTGACATCATGCGTACCCAGCAGCAACTCTCCCTGAACAATACGACACCATTTCCAACCGTAAGCGGGCGGGGCCAGCGGATTGCAAGGGCCATGCTCCAGCAACTGCTGACACACATGCAGCGCGGACATATCCACGTCGTGTTGCCCGACGGAACCACGCTCGACGGTCGCGGGCGGGAACCCGGCGCCAACGCGATCCTCACCTTGCATCACTGGCGGGCCATGCGGCGCATCGCGCTGGAAGGGACGATCGGTTTTGCCGAATCCTACATGGATGGCGACTGGGACACACCCAACCTTGCCGCCCTGCTCACACTGGGTGCGGAAAACGAAGCGGGCTTTGCCGGGCCTCTGCGCGGTCGGCGCCTGACGCGCATGATCCAGCGGTTTGGGCACCACCTGAACCGCAACACGCGCGCCGGAAGTCGGCGCAATATTCGCGCACATTACGATCTGGGCAACGATTTTTATCAAGCATGGCTTGATTCCGGCATGTCGTATTCCTCCGCCCTGTTCACCCATCCGGGTCAGACACTGGAAGACGCACAGACCGCCAAACAGGACCGTGCGATCGCGCTGCTCAACCTTGCCCCCGGCAGTCATGTGCTGGAAATCGGGTGCGGCTGGGGCGGCCTCGCCGAACGCATGATCGCACAGGGCCATCGCGTGACAGGGCTGACCCTGTCACGGGAACAGTTGCTTTACGCGCAACAACGCCTTGGCCGCCCGGATTACGCCCCGCGCGCGGACATGCGTTTTCAGGATTACCGTGACCTGACCGAACAGTTCGATGCCATCGTCTCGATCGAGATGTTCGAGGCCGTGGGCACGCAATACTGGCCGACCTATTTCGAAACCCTGCGCCGCGCGCTGCGCCCCGGTGGAACCATCGTCCTGCAAGTCATCACGATTTCTGCCGAGCGCTACAGGACGTATCAAAGCTCGACCGACTTCATCCAGCGCCATATCTTTCCCGGCGGCATGTTGCCATCGGCCGAAATCCTGCAAACACAGATCCGCAAGGCCGGCCTCGTTCTGACGCACACAGAGAATTTCGCCGAGAGCTATGCCAGAACATTGTCGATCTGGGGGGAGCGGTTCGCAGCCGCCTGGACAAGAATTGCCACAGGCACGGAGTTTTCCGAAATCTTTCGCCGCAAATGGGCGTTCTATCTTGCGTATTGCGAAGCCGGGTTCAGCACCGGCGCACTCGATGTCGGTCTGTATCGCATCACCGCCCCGGAGGGTCCTGCATGAGCATCCTGACACTGCCACGTCGCACGCTTCTGACCGGCGCCCTGTCTGCCGGGATCGCGCTCGATGTGCTGCCGGTTCAGGCCGCCAAAGCCGTGGCCCCGGTCCTGCCGTCCGACGGCCGTATCGCCTTCAACGTGTTTCGTCATGGCAGTCACATCGGCACCCACACACTGAATTTCACGAACGAGCCCGACGGATTCTCCGTCCAGATTGCGGTGGAATTCAAGGTCGGCCTCGGGTTCATCACGCTGTTTCGCTACCAGATGGAGGCGACCGAACGCTGGCGCGATGGACAGTTCACCGAACTCACCTCCACCACCGATCACAACGGAACACGCCTTGAGGTGCACGCACTGCGCAAGGGCGACGACCTTGTCATCGATGCCACCAAGATCACGTCCTATACCGTGCCGCCGGGCACCCTGCCTCTGACACACTGGAACCGCGCCCAGATGCAGACGCCACTGTTCAACCCGGAAACCGGCAAGATCGGGCATGAGAAAGTAACCGATGCCGGGATCGCCCCCGTCCCGATGCCCGGCAGCGGAGCCCCCGACAGCGGCCGCCACTATATCCTGACTGGCGATGCGCGGATCGAAGACTGGTATGACGGAGAAAGCTGGATCGCCCTGAGCGCAATTGCCAAGGACGGCTCCACGGTCCTGTATCAACGGGCGTAAGGAAGATGTCCGCCCGTCCACAATCCACGCGACGGCCTTATCCCGCAGCAAAGGTCTATCGCCTGCTGGAACCCGGCCCGGTCATTATGGTCACCACACGCAGCCGCGCCGGGGTCGCCAACGTGATGACCATGGGATTTCACATGGTCATCCAGCACGACTCCCCGCCGCTGCTGGCCCTGTGCCTCGGCCCGTGGGACCATAGTTTCGCAGCCCTGCGGGAAACCGGGGAGTGCGTTATCGCGATCCCGGGCTGCGATCTGGCGGAAACGATGGTCGATATCGGCAACTGCTCGGGTGCGGACACGGACAAGTTCGCGACCTTTCCCATCACTGCCCACGAAGCATCCAAGGTCTCCGCCCCGCTGATCGCGGAGTGTCTGGCCAACATCGAGTGCCGCGTGTCCGATGCCGCCATGGTGGAGCGCTATGGCGTGTGGATTGTCGAGCCTGTCTGCGCGTGGGTCGATCCGTCCCGGGCGGAACAGCGGATCTTGCATCATCGCGGCGACGGCACCTTTTCCATCGAAGGCGACCGCATCGACCTGCGCGAGCGGATGACCCTGTGGAAACAGTTTCAGGACTGAAGCCTCAGGACCTGCGTGCGCCGGTCCGTCGTGCCAGAAACCGTGCCAGCGGCGGTCCCGTGACCAGCACCACCAGAAACCGTAATGTCTGCATGGCCATCACGAACGCCATGTCGACATGCGCGGACGACGCGATGATCGCCACCGAGTCCGCGCCCCCCGGACTGGTTGCCAGATATGCCGTCAATGCGCTGACATGGGCATAGCGCACCATCAGGACAGCCAGACCACCGCATGCCGCGATCAGCACCAGAATCGCCCCCAGCACCTGCGGCAATGACCGCAACGCGTAGCGCAGGATCGGGCGCGTGAACCGCAGCCCGATACTCCATCCCACCAGGGCATAACACCCGACCAGCAGCGGCTCCGGCAACTGGATCTGCAGCCACCCGGCATCCTGCACCACGACACCGGCAACCATCGGCACCAACAATGGCCCGGCCGGGATCTTCAGGCGCAGCGCCAGCGGCACACACACCGCGATCAACGCCGTCTCCCCGACGAGAGAGCGCAGATCCACGGCAGCAAACCATATGATGGGCACGCTCTGCCCAGCATGCACGGTCCAGAATCGCGACACGACCGACGCAACGACGGTCACACACGTCACGCGCAGATATTGCATCACGGCGACCAGCCGCATGTCGGCACCGAACGATTCCGCCATCAAAACCATCGCGGTGGCCGCCCCGGGCGAGGTACCCCACAGCGCCGTCGTCCCCGGCAATACCTGCCAGCGCGTCATCAGCACCCCCAGGGCGGTGCTGATGAACAGAACCGATAGCACCCCGACCGCAAACACCGGCCAGTCACGCAGGACCTCATGCAACAGCGAGAGTTTCAGAACCCGCGCAATCAACAGCCCGATCACGCCCTGCGCGACAGCAAAAAGCCCCGACGGAACACGCACCGCCCCCTCAGCCGCAGCAACCAGAATCGCCGCGAGCATGGGGCCCAACAGGAACGCCGCCGGCAACCCGCACGCCAACAGGATCGGGACGAACACGCCAGACACCACCAGCATCGCCGCCCACTGCACGCCGCGCGGCGTCGTGGCCATCGACAGGTTGACGCTCATTGCGCCGGGGCCGTCATGGCTGCACAGCACCCCATGGAGCACCGGGTTTTCGTTCGGTTCGCGCCTGCCAGATCCATACTGCTCCCCGAATGCTGCGTTCAGCGTCGGAAGCAGGGTAACGCGCCGTGGGATGCTGTCACGCCCCACAGCGCAGATTTATCACGCGAGCATACCCCGGCCTTTTCAGCCGTCCGACCCATGGGGGTCGATGGATCAGATCGGACTGACCGGCACACAGTCCAGCAACGCATCGAAATCCGGCCGCACGCAGGGATCGATCCCGTCGGCAACATGCGCGCGCGCGTGCCGGTTGATCATGTCGGCAATCGTGGTCGGCATGTCCGGGAAAGTCCCCTCGGCAGCGACCGCGGCCAGTGAAATCCGCCGCTCGAACGCCTCGCGGGCAATACCGAAGGCTATCTGCCCCAGCACCGCATCGAACACACCCCGGCCGAACGCCGTCTCGCAGGCCGACGACTGCACGCAAGCCTCGGCATAGCGGTCGATCAGCGGCTTGTCCGGCGCATCGATCATCGCACGGCGGCGCCAGGGTTGCGTCCAGCGGAATTCGCAGGCCGCCTTCTGCCACGCCTGCAACCCGGCATCATCACCCGCCATCAGGCTCATGACACGCTTGGCGGCCAGCCACGCGCTGGTAAAATCAGGATAGGCATGGCCATTCCAGACCGGCCCCTGCCCCGGCGACCCTACGGCGAAGCGAAATCCGCGCCGCCCGTCGATACCGTACATGACCCGTGCACCGATCTCCGCGCGTTCCTCATGACGCAGCACCAGAATATGGCTTGGGTCGTTCGGGCGCATGTCCCTCTGCCGGGTCAGCAGATCGAACAGCGCGTCATCCGCCATATCCCGCGCCACGTGCGCCTTTACATAGGTCACAAACAAGGCGGTGCGCACATTAACCGCCATGCGCGGGCAGAAATCGACCATCCACCAGCGCGACAGCTTCACCAGATGAAATGCCAGCGCGTTCCGCAAATCCACCAATTCCAATGGAACGCCACCTTCGGCGCACATATGCTGCACGGCGGTAAAGCGGGTCATTGCGGCATGAACCTGGCGCTGGAAAGGCTGCCGCGGATCGAAATACTGAAACAGGGTCGAGGGACGCGAACGCTCCAGATGCCAGACACTGTCGAAGCCAAGGCACTCGCTGGATGGGCCGGTCATGTCGCGTTCTCCTCTGACAGGGCAGGACAAGTCTGTTGGAAAAGCCCGGCAACAGAGCACCGACCTTGGTGGTCTGGCTTTTCAAACAGTCTCGAAGTCGGCGGCACCGCGGGCGTGAGATGGAACACGCGATGCCGCCGGATCTGCATGACGTCCACCCGACGGAGGGGGGTTGGGGGATCGCTGGGCGACGTCACGTAAATCTTATTATTGATAACGATTATCATTTGCAACCATGAAATGCCGTTTTCCGCATTTCGCCCGGCGGCCTCCATAGACCAAGTCGCAACTTCCAGTCGAAGCGTTCGTTTTCATCGCCGAACCCGCTTGTTCCAGATCATTGCCTTCCGGCGAACCCGGTCATAAGCAGGACTTACGGTATCCGTGGACGGACACCGCATAACGCAGGAGATTATTCATGGCAGACAAGCAGACCAGTGCTGCAACAGCGCACGTCAAAGCCAATCTCGGGACGCCGACCGATCTTCCCGCAGAAACCACGCGCGACGTTGCTGCCGGGCTCAAGACCTTGCTGGCCGATGTTTTCGCGCTTTACATCAAGACGAAGAATTTCCACTGGCACATGAGCGGCCGCCACTTCCCCGACTATCACACGCTGCTTGACGATCAGAGCGACCAGATTTTCGCGATGACCGACCCGATGGCCGAGCGTGCGCGCAAGATCGGTGGCAACACCCTGCATTCGATCGGCGAGATTGCACGTCTCACCCGTGTTGCCGACAATGACGCCGCTTATGTCACGCCAGAGGATATGCTGTCCGAACTGCGTGAGGACAACCTGTCCCTGACGCGCGCAATGCGCGCCGTGCATGAAGTGTGCGACCAGGGCGGCGATATCGCCACCGCAAGCCTGCTGGAGAACTGGATCGACGAGACCGAGCGTCGCACCTGGTTCCTGTACGAGACGACACGCCCGGCTTTCGGTGCCAATAGCTGATTACAAGCCAGCCCTGAAGTGGACTGCAAAAGGCGAGGTCAGACCTCGCCTTTTTTCTTGTGCGCCCGACCGAAAAGCTCGAGCCGCCGGCTGACAAGCTCAAAGCCCATGCGCGCGGCAATCTCTTCAAGCGCCTGATCCAGCGAAGGGTCCTCGAACTCGATGACCTTGCCGGTATCGACGTCGATCAGATGATAATGCTGCCCGTCATCAGTCTTTTCGTAGCGCGCCCGGCCGCCACCGAAATCCCGGCGATGCAGAATGCCGTGCTCCTCGAACAGGCGCACTGTGCGGTAGACGGTGGCAATGGAAATCTTCGGATCGACCGCCACGGCGCGCCGATACAGTTCTTCAACATCAGGGTGATCGTCTGACTCGGACAGGACGTGCGCGATTGTTCTGCGCTGCCCCGTCAGCTTCATGCCTTTTTCACGGCACAGATCGGCAATTGGAGAATTCAGAGGGGAAAGATCACTCATTTACAGGCCAGTATATGGGGGCGCAGCATCATCGTCCAACAGAATTGGGCACATGCGTTTCCGCACGTGCCCGCCCTTACATCAGTCCTGATCCGGTGCAGGTGCCGAATTGAGCTGAATGTAACGCTCGATGCCGATCTGACGGATCAGATCGAACTGACGGTCGAGGAAATCCTCGTGCTCTTCTTCGTTATCCAGAATGCGACGCAGCAGATCGCGCGAGACATAGTCGCGCACGCTCTCGCAATACTCGATCCCGTCACGAAGATCGCCAATGGCCTTTTCTTCAAGCTTGAGATCGCATTTCAGGATCTCTTCGACGGACTCACCAATCAGAATTGTATTCAGGCGCTGCACGTTCGGCAGGCCACCCAGAAACAGGATGCGCTCGATCAGCCAGTCGGCATGGTGCATCTCTTCGATCGACTCGGCATATTCTTTCTTGCCCAGCAGCGTCACGCCCCAATGGCGCAGCGTGCGAGCGTGAAGGAAATACTGATTGATCGCGGTCAGTTCATTCGTCAGTTGAAGATTCAGATACTCGATAACCTTCGGATCTTTGATCGGCATGTCCCGTCTCCCGTGTGCCCGTTCCCATCCAGCATCTAGCCGACTGGCCCGCCGCAAGCAAACGGCCCGCTGAAGATCGCGGCCACAACGCAAAAAAAAGAGCCCGGACTTGCCGGGCTCTTTCTGCGTCAGAGGCGCGTCAGATTCGACCTAACACCACCAGGATGATGATGATCAGCAAAATCAGACCCAAACCGCCGGAGGGGTAATACCCCCAACCGGAGCTGTACGGCCAGGTCGGCAGCGCACCAAGAACAAGCAGAATAATGATGATAAGAAGAATTGTACTCATGACGTCGAGGCTCCTCATCCGTTATGAAACAGCCCTCAATGACTGTGCATTGATCTAATACGCATGTGTACTGTTATTGGTTCGCCAAACGGCTGACATAAAACAGAAAAAAAGGGCCAGCTTTTCAGCCGACCCCTTTTCTGCAGCCCGTTAGGACAGCCTCTTCACGTGAAGAGACTAATCCCGAGCAATGCCATAACCAGGAAAATCAGGAAGATCACGATGGCAATGAAGAACAGGATCTTCGCCACGCCAGCAGCAGCCGCAGAGATTCCGGTAAACCCGAAAAGACCCGCGATCAACGAAATCACAAGAAACAGAAGCGCCAGTTTCAACATATCTCAACCCTCTACATCATCACGCATTGCTCGTCCGACGCGCTAACGTCACGAAAGCATTACGCTCTACATGAACAAGGGTTCATCTCGATCTGTGACTCAAGCACTTATCGACGACGGAAAATCTTGCTGATCACAAAGCCCGCCACAGCAGCAACAACGACCGCCAGCAGTGGTTGATCCACCGCCATATCGCGCAGCGCGTTGAACGAGCCACAACCGCACCCGCATAGCTTGCGCGCTGTCCGCTTCATGCAAGCTAGCGCACGGCATCCCCCGGCGTCCGCCAGGGTCTCGACATCCTTTGACAGCGTAAATTGAGTTTCACCGGCCATATTACTCTCCCATGCTGCCCGGAAAGCATCCGGACAGTTCAAACCGCGCACGCTAGAACGGATCGGCCCTCAAACGCAAAAAGCCGACCCGAGGGTCGGCTTTCTGCAAAAGTCTTCGCTGAACGCAGATCAAGCTGCGAGGGCGTCGTCCTCGTTGATCTCAGGCTTCGGACCGCTGTCCTGGCCCTTGGCCGAGACGTCACGATCAACCAGCTCGATCACAGCCATGTCAGCAGCGTCGCCATAACGAACGCCAGCCTTCAGCACGCGAGCATAGCCGCCCGAACGCGTGGCATAACGCTCGGCAATCGCCGTGAACAGCTTGCTGACGATCACATCGTCACGCAACTGCGCATAAGCCTGACGGCGTGCGTGCAGATCGCCACGCTTGCCGAGAGTGATCAGCTTCTCGACCACAGGGCGAAGTTCTTTCGCCTTGGGCAGAGTCGTCGTGATCTGCTCGTGCTTGATAAGAGCGACGGCCATGTTGCGAAACATGGCTGCGCGATGAGTAGAGGTTACGCCGAGCTTCCGGCCGGCAACACCGTGTCGCATGGTAAGTTCTTCCTGTCTTTCCGGTCCAGAGGCTCAGAACGGCTCGTCGAGCCGCTTGGCCAGATCCTCGATATTCTCCGGCGGCCATGCCGGTACATTCATGCCGAGAGACAGCCCCATGGAGGTAAGAACCTCCTTGATCTCGTTAAGAGACTTGCGGCCGAAGTTCGGCGTACGAAGCATTTCCTGCTCCGTCTTCTGAACGAGATCACCGATATATACGATGTTATCGTTCTTCAGGCAGTTCGCGCTACGGACGGAGAGCTCAAGCTCGTCAACCTTGCGCAGCAGGTTACGGTTGAACGGCAGGTCATCCTGCGGCTCTTCCGTGCGGACCGGGCGCGGCTCATCGAAGTTGATGAACAGCTGCAGCTGGTCCTGCAAAATGCGGGCTGCCAGCGCGACCGAATCCTCGGCCGTGACGGCGCCATTGGTTTCCACCGTCAGCAGCAGCTTGTCATAGTCGGTGACCTGACCCACGCGGGTAGGCTCAACCTTGTAGGACACGCGGCGAACGGGCGAATAAATCGCATCGATCGGAATCAGGCCAATCGGCGCATCTTCCGGACGGTTGGCAGCAGCAGGGACATAGCCCTTGCCGATATTGACCGTCAGTTCCATGCCGAGCTTCACGCCTTCATCAAGCGTGCAGATGACCAGTTCCGGGTTCATGACTTCGATGTCGTGACCGGTCTGGATCTGCTTGGCACGAACTTCGCCAGGGCCGGTAGCCGTCAGCATCATGCGCTTCGGCCCTTCACCATGCATCCGCAATGCGAGCTGCTTGATGTTGAGCACGATGTCCGTCACGTCCTCACGGACGCCGGGTACCGACGAGAATTCGTGCAGCACGCCGTCGATCTGGATGGCCGTCACCGCGGCACCCTGAAGCGAAGAAAGCAGGACGCGGCGGATCGCATTGCCCAGCGTCATGCCGAAGCCGCGCTCCAGTGGCTCAGCAACGACCGTCGCGGTGCGAGACGGTTCTGCGCCCGGCTCGACTTCCAGCTTTTCCGGCTTGATCAGGGACTGCCAGTTTTTCTGGAGGACCAAGGTGATGGCCTTTCAAAATGCGGTGTCCCCCACTCGGGGCGGGGGCAATTGCTCCCTGTCCGGCAACCAGACAGAAAGCGACGAAGCGGTCAGGTGCCGCGTCCCGAAAGACGCGGCGTCCAATCAGACGCGGCGACGCTTGCGCGGACGGCAGCCGTTGTGCGGCACCGGCGTCATGTCGCGAATCGCGGTGATCGAGAACCCGACAGCCTGAAGCGCACGCAGCGCGCTCTCACGCCCCGAACCCGGACCCGAAACCTCGATCTCCAGCGTCTCCATGCCGTGTTCGCGGGCCTTGCGGCCTGCGTCTTCAGCCGCAACCTGCGCCGCATACGGCGTGGACTTGCGCGAGCCCTTGAAGCCCTGAGCACCGGCCGACGACCAGGCAATTGCATTGCCCTGCGCGTCGGAGATCGTGATCATCGTGTTGTTGAACGTGGAGAGCACATGCGCCACGCCCGAGATAATGTTCTTGCGCTCTTTTTTGCGAATACGCGGAGCGGCGGCCTTCGCCATGGTCTCTTCGTCCTGTCAGTTCAGAGAGCGCGGCCGATCGCCACACCCGTAATCGTGAGAATCCTGCGAGGCGACAGGCGACGGCCAAAAGACCGGCACCTGATGCCCCGCAAGGCAGCCGCCTTAGCGGGCGACCTTCTTCTTACCGGCGATCGCAACGGCCTTACCCTTACGGGTACGGGCGTTGGTGTGGGTCCGCTGACCGCGCACCGGCAGACCGCGACGATGGCGTAGACCGCGGTAGCAGCCCAGGTCCATCAGACGCTTGATGTTCATCGCAACTTCACGACGAAGATCACCCTCAACGCGGTATTCACCGTCGATGAGTTCACGGATCTTCATCACTTCGTCGTCGCTCAGCTCGTTAACACGACGGGCTTCGGGGATCTCAAGACGATCGCAGATCTGCTGCGCCTTGGTAGCTCCGATTCCGTAGATATAACGCAGCCCAATCGTTACCCGCTTGTTGGACGGGATATTCACGCCGGCAATACGCGCCACGCCACTTACTCCTAGTCTGCCAGGCACGCCCGGCATGAAAAAACTGTATTCCCTCACCGGTCATCGGGTGAGCCCGGATTACGGGCTGCCCCACCAGCGGTGGAATGCATCTATATCCAGAGGGCGCGGCATATACCGAGACCCCCTGATGAGTCAACGAAATGAGATCACTTTTTCGTGAGCTTTTCGATCTGCTCCATCACCTTGTCGACGCCAGCGCTCACGCCAGCGATGTCCGCCATCCCGTCCACAGGGAACAAACGCCCCGACAAACGGTAGTGCGGCAGGATCGGAGCCGTCTGCGCGCGATAGGCTTCCAGACGCGCGTGGACAGTCTCTCGCGTGTCATCAGCGCGCCGCACGAAGTCATGGCCGCCACAGACGTCACACGTACCAGCCACTTTGGTAGGGCGCGAAACGTCATTGTATCCGGCGCCACAGGTCGCACAGGTGAATCGACCCGCAATGCGATCTGCCAGAGCCGACTCGTCGACTTCCAGAAACAGAACGCCGTCGATTCGAAGCCCACGCGCCGTCAGCATGGCGTCCAGCGCCTCAGCCTGAGCCTCGGTCCGCGGAAATCCATCCAGAATGAAGCCCTTGGCGCAATCGGGCTGCGATACCCGACCCTCCAGCATCGCAATGATGACCGAGTCCGGGACAAGTTGTCCGGACTCCATCAGGGACTTCGCTTCCAAACCGATCGCCGAACCAGCCTTCACCTCGGCCCGCAGCATGTCGCCCGTCGAAATCTGAGCGATCCCATACTGCTCCTCAAGCCGCTTGGCCTGTGTGCCCTTGCCAGCGCCCGGCGGCCCCAAAAAGATCAGATTCACCGGGTCTTCCCTTTCCGCCGCGAGCGCCGGATGAGCCCCTGATACTGGTGTGCCACCAGATGGGACTGAATCTGCGTCACCGTATCAATGGTCACCGACACGATGATGATCAGGCTGGTCCCGCCAAAATAGAACGGCACGTTGTAATGGCTGATCAGGATCTGCGGCAACAGACACACGATCACCAGGTACAGCGCACCAATCGCGGTCAAACGGGTCAGGATGCGGTCGAAATACGTGGCCGTGCTCGCCCCCGGACGGATACCCGGCACGAAACCACCCTGCTTGCGCAGATTGTCCGCCGTCTCCTGAGGGTTGAACGTAACCGCCGCGTAGAAGAACGAGAAGAACAGGATCATCGCCGCATAGAACAACATATAGAGCGGCTGGCCCTGCCCCAACTCCTGCCCAAGGAAGGACAGCCAGCCGGGCATGTTCTTGCCATTCATGAAACCGGCCACCGTGACCGGGATCAACAGGACCGACGACGCAAAGATCGGCGGAATTACACCGGCGGTGTTCACCTTCAGCGGCATGTGCGTCGACTCGCCACCGAACATATGCCGACCGACCTGACGCTTGGGATACTGGATGATCACCCGGCGCTGGGCCTGCTCCATGAAGACGATGAACGCGATCGTCGCGGCGGCCAGCACCAGGAAGATCAGCACGAAAACCGGCGAGAGCGCACCAGTGTAGCCAAGCTGAAACAGGCTCGCGAGCGCATGCGGCAGGTTCGCCACGATGCCCGCGAAAATGATCAGCGAAATGCCATTGCCCACGCCGCGCGACGTGATCTGCTCACCCAGCCACATCAGGAACATCGTCCCGCCGACCAGCGTCAGAACACAGGAAACGGTGAAGAAAATACCCGGATCGATCACTGCGGATCCTGCCTGGCTATGCATGCTCTCGAGTCCCACGGCGATGCCGTACGCCTGGAACAGCGCAATGACCACTGTCAGATAACGCGTGTACTGATTGAGCTTCTTACGTCCCTGCTCGCCCTCCTTCTTGAGCGACTCGAGCGAGGGCAACGCCGTCGACATCAACTGCACGATGATCGAGGCACTGATGTAGGGCATGATATTCAGTGCGAACACCGTCATGCGCCCCAGCGCGCCACCCGTGAACATGTCGAACATGCCCAGGATTCCGCCCTGATGCTGTGCGAGCAACTGCCCCATCACCGTCGCGTCCACACCCGGCACCGGAATATAAGTGCCGAGGCGATAGACAATCAGCGCAGCCAGCGTGAACCAGATTCGCTTCTTGAGTTCCGTCGCCTTGGAGAACGCCTTGAAGTTGATGTTGGCAGCGATCTGATCCGCCGCGGAAGCCATCCGCCCGTCCTTTCACAAAAACAGCGTCGCCGCGAAGCGGGACGCTGTCATGGTCTCGTTAGATTGTAGAGTCGGCCTGTCAGCAAAAAAGACAAGGGGGTCATGCGACTCCCTTGCCTTTTCCTTAACTCACGCAGAAGGCGCAGCCTCTTTGGCAGCCGTCTTCACCGAGCCACCAGCCTTCTCAACTGCAGCAACTGCTGCAGCCGAAGCGCCAGAAACTTCGATGGTCACCGCGCGGGTGATTTCACCCGTCGCCAGCAGACGAACGCCCGCATAGCGGCCCGTACCGATGAGACCGGCCTGAGCCAGCACATCCTCGGTCACAACAGCCGAACCGTCGATCTTGCCATCGACAATCGCCTGCTCCAGCACGCCGAGGTTCACAGGAGCATATTCCTTGCGGAAAATGTTCTTGAAACCACGCTTCGGGAGACGACGATACAGCGGAAGCTGACCACCTTCGAAGCCGTTCAGCGAGACGCCTTCGCGCGCCTTCTGACCCTTAACACCACGGCCAGACGTCTTGCCCTTACCGGACCCGATGCCGCGACCAAGGCGCTTCTTGCGATAACGAGAACCCTCGTTGTCACGCAGTTCGTTCAGATTCATCTCAATCCTCCACCTTCACGAGGTGGGCCACCTTGCGAATCATGCCGCGAACCGAAGGAGTGTCCTCCAGTTCACGCACACGGCCGATCGCGTTCAGACCGAGGCCGACCAGCGTAGCCTGCTGACCAGGCTTGCGACCATTGCCCGAAGCGATCTGCTTGACGCGGACGGTTGCCTTTGTCTCAGACATCAGCGACCTCCACTGCCTCGCGCTTGCCAAGAATGTCGGAGACCTTCTTGCCACGGCGGTTTGCGACAAGGCGAGGGCTCGCGCAACGCTCAAGCGCTGCGAAGGTCGCCTTGACCATGTTGTGCGGGTTCCGGGTGCCCAGCGACTTGGCCACAACGTCATTGACGCCAAGGCTTTCGAACACTGCGCGCATCGGACCACCAGCGATGATGCCCGTTCCGGCGTCTGCCGCACGAAGGATGACCTTGCCTGCACCGAAGTGGCCAGCAACATCGTGATGGAGCGTACGCCCCTCCTTCATCGGCACGCGGATCATGCGACGCTTCGCATGTTCCGTCGCCTTGCGGATCGCCTCGGGGACTTCACGCGCCTTGCCGGCGCCATACCCAACGCGACCCTTCTGGTCACCCACAACCACGAGGGCTGCGAAAGCGAAACGACGTCCGCCCTTCACCACCTTCGCGACGCGGTTAATCGTTACCAGCTTGTCAACGAGGCCATCGTCCTCGCGCTCGCGCTGGTCGCGGCCACCACGGCCACCTTCTCTCGGTTCACGTGCCATTATGCGTGATCCCCTTGCTCAGAACGAGAGACCGCCCTCGCGGGCAGCCTCCGCCAGGGCCTTGACCCGCCCGTGATACAGATACGAGCCGCGATCGAATACGACCAACGACACACCGGCGGCAACTGCGCGCTCGGCAACCAGCTTGCCAACGGCTGCAGCCGCTGCCTTGTCGGCCCCGGTCTTGCCTTCGGCGCGCACGGCCGTGTCCAGCGAAGACGCCGCTGCCAGCGTCACGCCAGCCGCATCGTCGATCACCTGAGCATAAATGTTCTTGCCCGACCGGAACACCGACAGGCGCGGACGCCCGCCGCTCTTGCGGCGAAGCTGGAAGCGCAGACGTTCGCGACGGCGCTCCCGCAGATCCTGCTGCGTGCTCATTACTTCTTCTTGCCTTCCTTACGACGGAGGACTTCCGTCTCGTAACGGACGCCTTTGCCCTTATAGGGCTCGGGCTTGCGGAAGCTGCGAATATCAAGGGCAACCTGCCCGACCCGCTGCTTGTCGATACCTTCAACCAGCACAGCAGTCGGACGCGGCGTCGAAATCTTGATCCCAGCCGGAATCGCATAGACGACGTCATGCGAGTATCCGAGGTTCATGACCAGATTCGAGCCCTGAACGGCAGCACGGTAACCAGTACCAGTGATTTCCAGCGTCTTCGAGTACCCCTCGGAAACACCCTTCACCAGATTGGCAACCAGAGCGCGTGTCGTTCCCCACATCATGCGGGCCTGAGCATCTTCGCCGATCGGCGTGACCGACACCTTGCCGTCTTCGAAGGTCGTCTCGACCTTGTTCGACAGCGGCATCTGCAATTCGCCGAGCTTACCCTTCGCCTTCAGGACACCATCAACGATGGTGATCTGGACGGTCGAAGGCACTTCGACCGGGTATTTACCTACACGTGACATGCATCCCTCCTTAGAAGACGCGGCAGAGGACTTCGCCACCAACATTGGCAGCGCGGGCCTCCGCGTCGGAGAGGACGCCACGAGGCGTCGACAAAATCGAAACACCGAGACCGGCATAAACGCGCGGCAGCTCTTTGATCTTCGAGTACACGCGACGGCCAGGCTTGGACACGCGGTGGATCTCTTTGATCACCGGCTCGCCCTCGGAGTATTTCAGCTCGATACGGAGCTGGGAAATACCCTTACGAACCTCTTCCATGGAGAACCCACGGATGTAGCCTTCGCGACGAAGAGCCTCGAGCACATTGGCACGAAGCTTCGAAGCGGGCGCAACGCAAGCGGCATGACGCGCACGCTGTGCGTTACGGATCCGGGTGAGCATATCACCCAGCGGATCAGAAAGTGACATCTATTCCCGCCTTACCAGCTCGACTTGACCATACCCGGGATCTGACCATTGGAGGCCAGGTCGCGCAGTGCGATACGGCACAGCTCGAACTTCCGGTAATTGGCGCGGGAACGACCCGTCAGTTTGCAGCGCAGACGCACGCGAATGCGCGATCCGTTACGGGGAAGCTCAGCAAGCTTCAACGATGCATCGAAGCGTTCCTCAACGGGAAGCGTACGATCCATGATGATGTTCTTGAGTGCAGTCCGCTTTCCCTTGTCCCGCTTCGCCATGCTTGCGCGCTTGGCGTTACGGTTGACGGCGGAGATCTTGGCCATGCCTGTATCTATCCTCCGGAACCTGTCGGGCCATTCCCGACGGTTTTCCAAAACAACGTGTCTATAAAGTCATTCGACTGCCGGGCGAAAGCCCTAATTTGCGACCTTAGGCCGCAAATGGCATATCGAACGCCTTGAGAAGCGCCTTCGCTTCGGCATCGGTCTTCGCGCTTGTGACGAAGATGATGTCCATACCGCGAATGTCGTCGACCTTATCGTACTCGATCTCAGGGAAGTTGATCTGTTCCTTGAGGCCAAGGGCGAAGTTGCCGCGACCGTCGAAACCCTTGTTCGCCGGCAGACCACGGAAATCGCGAATGCGGGGCATTGCGATCGTGACCAGACGATCAAGGAATTCATACATCTGCGCGCGACGCAGCGTCACCTTGCAGCCGATCGGAAGGCCGGCGCGGATTTTGAAACCCGCGATTGCCTTCTTGGCGACCGTCTTCACCGGCTTCTGACCGGCGATCAGGGTGAGTTCAGCAACGGCAGCGTCCAGTTTTTTCTGGTCGCCTGCGGCTTCGCCCACACCCATGTTGATGACGATCTTCTCGAGATGCGGAACCTGCATCTCGTTGGTGTAACCGAACTGCTCACGCAGCTTGGCACGAAGTTCGTCGCGATAAAGCTTCTGCAGCCGGGGAACCGGCCGGCTAACTGTAGAGTCAGACATCCCCGCCCCCTCAGCCTTCGATGACTTCGCCGGTCGCCTTGGCGACGCGGACCTTACGACCGTCTTCCAGAACGCGGAAACCAACGCGAGTCGGCTTGCCGCTTTTGGGATCGACGAGCTTCAGGTTGGAAACATGCACCGCAGCTTCGCGCTCGATGATGCCACCTTCCTGGCCGGTGCGTGACGGCTTCGTGTGGCGCTTGGCCACAGCAACGCCGCGCACGACCGCGCGATCTTCCTTCGGCATCACCGAAAGAACCTCACCCTGCACGCCCTTGGACGAACCGGTGATGACGACGACCTGGTCGCCCTTTTTGATACGCGCAGCCATTACAACACCTCCGGCGCCAGCGAGATGATCTTCATGAACTTGCGCGCACGCAGTTCACGAACCACCGGGCCAAAAATACGGGTGCCGATCGGCTCCTGCTGCTTGTTAATCAGCACGGCAGCATTCTTGTCGAAACGGATCGCAGAACCGTCGGCGCGGCGCACCGGGTAGGAGGTGCGAACGATGACGGCCTGATGGACGTCACCCTTCTTCACCTTACCGCGGGGAATCGCTTCCTTGACGGACACGACAATCACGTCGCCGACCGAGGCAGTCTTCCGCTTGGAACCGCCCAGCACTTTGATGCACTGCACCTGACGGGCGCCGGAATTATCGGCGACCTCAAGGTTGGTCTCGGGATGGATCATTCTCTAATGCCCCTCTTACGCCTGAGCGCCGGTCGCAGCGTCGTCAGCGGCACCGAGATCGGCACCGTTGCGTGTCACCACAGACCAGGTCTTGCGCTTGGAGATCGGCGTGCATTCTTCGATGCGAACCGTGTCTCCAATCTTGCACTCATTGAGTTCATCGTGCGCGGCGTACTTCTTCGACCGGCGGATAAACTTCTTGTAAAGCGGATGCATGACCCGACGAGCGACAAGAACGGTAACCGTCTTGTCCATCTTGTCGGACGTCACGCGCCCGGTGAGGACGCGCTTTGGCATCGCCCGAACTCCTTACGACTTGGCCGCAGGCGCAGTGGCGCCCGCGGTATGCTTCTTAACGCTTTCGACAGCCAGTGTCTTGATGCGCGCGACTGCACGACGCACTTCCTTGACCCTGCTCTGTCCTTCCGTCTGACCTGTAGCGCGCTGGAACCGCAGATTGAACTGCTCGCGCTTCAGATCCAGAAGCAGCGTTTGCAATTCGTCCGCGGTCTTGGCACGCAGATCAGCCGGCTTGTATGCCTTAGCCATCTTACGCCTCCCCGACACGGGTAACGAATTTCGTCTTGATCGGCAGCTTCGCGGCACCCAAGGTAAGAGCTTCCTTGGCGACTTCCGGCGGCACGCCTTCGATCTCGAACAGGATTCGGCCGGGCTTTACCCGAGCCACCCAATATTCCGGAGATCCCTTGCCGGAGCCCATACGCACTTCTGCGGGCTTTGTCGAGACCGGAAGATCCGGAAAGATACGAATCCACACGCGACCGGCACGTTTCATCGCACGTGTGATGGCGCGACGCGAAGCCTCGATCTGACGGGCCGTAATACGCTCGGGCTCGAGCGCCTTAAGGCCGAAGGCCCCGAAGTTCAGCGTCGTGCCGCCCTTCGCCAGCCCATGAATGCGGCCCTTGTGGGCCTTGCGGAATTTCGTCCGCTTGGGAGAAAGCATTGTCCTGTATCCTCACGCGCCGCCTGGCGCCATTGCGTCTCTCGAACAACTCCTCAGCGCTTAGCGCTGGGGAGCCTGCTCGGCAGCGCGACGATCCTGCGCCATCGGGTCATGGGCGAGAATCTCGCCCTTGAAGATCCAAACCTTGACACCGCACGTGCCGTAGGTGGTCTTCGCTGTCGCCACACCGTAATCGATGTCGGCACGCAGCGTGTGCAAAGGCACGCGGCCTTCACGATACCACTCGATACGCGCGATCTCGGCACCGCCCAGACGACCGGAGCAGTTGATCCGGATGCCCTGTGCGCCAAGACGCATCGCGGACTGAACCGCACGCTTCATGGCACGACGGAAAGCCACGCGGCGCTCCAGCTGCTGGGCGATATTCTCGGCCACCAGGGTCGCGTCGATCTCCGGCTTGCGAATCTCGACGATGTTCAGCGCAACGTCGACCTTCGCCATGCGGGTCAGATCCTTGCGCAGCGCATCGATGTCCTGACCCTTCTTGCCGATCACAACACCCGGACGCGCCGCATAGATCGTGACGCGCGGCTTCTTGGCCGGACGCTCGATCACAACGCGCGAAACGCCAGCGCCCGAAAGCTTGCGGCGCAGATGCGCGCGCAGCTTCAGGTCGTCGTGCAGCAGACGCGCATAGTCTGCGCCCGCATACCAGCGGCTGTCCCAGGTGCGATTGACGCCGAGCCGCAGCCCGACTGGATTGACTTTATGTCCCATAGGTCAGGCCGCCTTCTGCTCGTTCGAGGACGCATCCGCTTCCGGCGCGCGCTCGGCAACCACGATCTTCAGATGGCTGAAGAACTTCTCAATCTGGGCGGAACGACCACGGCCACGAGCGTGAAAACGCCGCATGACAAGAGCCTTACCAACCTCGACCGTCTTGACGACGAGCTGATCAACATCAAGCTGATGGTTGTTCTCGGCGTTCGCAATCGCGCTTTCCAGGGTCTTCTTGACGTCCTGGGCGATACGACGCTTGGAGAAGGTCAGGATCGCAACAGCCTGCGACGCAGGCTTGTTGCGGATCAGACCTGCAACCAGGTTCAGCTTGCGCGGGCTGACGCGAATATTACGCGTCAGAGCCTGCGCTTCGGTTTCCGCGAGCACGCGCGGATGCTTCGGCTTGCTCATGATCAGCCCCGCTTCGACTTCTTGTCCGACGCATGGCCGGTAAAGGTGCGGGTCGGGGAGAACTCGCCGAACTTGTGTCCGACCATGTTCTCGTTGACCTGCACCGGCAGGAATTTGTGACCATTATAGACGCCGAACGTCAGTCCCACGAACTGAGGCAGAATCGTGGAACGACGCGACCAGATCTTGATCACTTCATTACGACCGGAAGCGCGGGAGGCTTCGGCCTTTTTGAAAAGGAACCCGTCAACGAACGGTCCCTTCCAGACGGAACGTGCCATCTCTTTATCCCTTACTTGCCGGTCTTACGGCGACGGATGATCAGGCTGTCCGTCTTCTTGTTAACACGGGTCTTGTAACCCTTCGTCGGCTTGCCCCACGGCGTAACCGGGTGACGACCGCCCGAAGTCCGGCCTTCACCACCACCATGAGGGTGATCGACCGGGTTCATGACGACACCACGGTTGTGCGGGCGACGGCCCAGCCAGCGCGAACGCCCGGCTTTGCCCATATGCTGGTTCATATTGTCGGGGTTCGAAACCGCACCGACAGTGGCCATGCATTCGCCGCGGACAACACGTAGTTCGCCGGACTGCAGCTTGATCTGGGCGTAGCCCGAATCCTTGCCGACCAACTGGCAATAGGTGCCAGCCGAACGGGCGATCTTGCCGCCTGCGCCCTGCTTGAGCTCGATGTTATGAACGATCGTGCCCACCGGGATCGCAGCAAGCGGCATAGCATTGCCGGGCTTGATGTCGACGCGCTGGCCGGCAACGACCTGATCGCCAACCTTCAGACGCTGCGGAGCCAGGATGTAGGACAGCTCACCGTCCTCATACTTGATCAGCGCGATGAAGGCCGTGCGGTTCGGATCGTATTCGAGACGCTCGACCGTGCCGACAACATCGAACTTGCGACGCTTGAAATCGACAAAGCGATAGGTCTGCTTGTGCCCGCCGCCACGGAATCGCGACGTCGTACGACCATGATTGTTACGACCGCCGGTCTTGTTCTTACCTTCGGTCAGCTGCTTGACGGGCTTGCCCTTCCACAGTTCCGAACGATCGATCAGGACCGTGCCACGAAGGCTCGGCGTGATGGGATTAAAGTGCTTGAGTGCCATGGTGTCCTACCCCACGTCAGCCCAGCTTCGCCGTCAGGTCGATGGACTGACCTTCCGCGAGCTGAATGAACGCCTTCTTGATGTCGGAACGCTGGCCGGGACGACCCTTGAAACGCTTCGTCTTGCCCTTCTGGACAAGCGTGTTCACGCCCAGGACCTTCACACCGAACAGTGTTTCGACCGCAACCTTGATCTCCGGCTTGGTGGCGTCGATCGCCACCTTGAAGACCACCTGGTTCTTCTCGGAAAGGGCTGTCGCCTTTTCCGTGATCAACGGCGCACGAACGATGTCATACATCGATTCCCGCGACATCTTTTCCGCCTTGCGACGGACTGCCAGAACGTTGGTCATGCCAGGCGCTCCTTGAGGCCCTCGACCGCGGCGCGGGTGATCACCAGCATCTCGTGGTTGAGGATGTCATAAACGTTCGCACCGATCGTCGGCAGCACGTCGATCTTCGGCAGGTTGCGCGCAGCGAGGCTGAACTGCTCGTCGACGGTCGCGTCAACAATCAAAGCCGACTTCCAGCCGAGGGCCTTCAGCTTGATCGCCAGATCAGCCGTCTTGGTCGTGCCCGAAGCCACGTCCAGAACAATCAGCTTGCCATCGGCTGCCTTCTGCGACAGCGCAGAAATCAGGCCCAGACGACGCACCTTCTTCGGCAGGTCATAGCCATGGTCGCGAACGACCGGACCATGCACCGCGCCGCCGGTCCGGAACTGCGGAGCCCGCAGCGAACCCTGACGGGCCGAACCCGTGCCCTTCTGCTTGAACGGCTTCTTGGTCGTGCCAGAAACCTCGCCCATGCCCTTCACCTTGTGGGTGCCGGCACGGCGCTTTGCAAGCTGCCAATGAACGACGCGCGCCATGATGTCTGTGCGCGGGGTCGCCCCGAAAATCTCGGCCGGAAGCGTGGCGGTGCCGGCGCTTCCGTTCTCGAGGGTTTTGATTTCGTAATCCATTACTCGCACCTCAGCCCGCAGCCGTTGCGAGGGCAGCCGGATACGGCGCCTCAGCATGACGGGCCTTCTTAATCGCATCGCGAACCAGAACGAGACCGTTCTTGCCGCCCGGAATTGCTCCGCGCACCATGAGCAGGTTCTTCTCGACGTCGACAGCGGCGATCTCGAGGTTCAGCGTCGTGATACGCTCTGAACCAAGATGGCCAGCCATCTTCTTGTTCTTGAAGGTCTTGCCGGGATCCTGGCGGTTACCGGTCGAACCATGCGAACGGTGCGAGACAGACACACCATGCGAGGCTTCAAGACCAGCAAAGTTCCAGCGCTTCATGGCGCCTGCGAAGCCCTTGCCCTTGCTCGTGCCGGTGACATCGACCTTCTGGCCAACCACAAAGTGGGCAGCAGTCAGGGTTGCGCCGGGCTCGAGAACGGCGTCTTCGGCAACGCGGAACTCAACCAGGTTCTTTTTCGGCTCCACCTTCGTACGAGCATAATGCCCGCGGTTCGGCTTGGAGACGTTCTTCACTTTCGCATTGCTGATACCGAGCTGGACAGCCGTATAGCCGTCACGCTCATTGGTACGAGCATCCACGACCTGCACGTTATCAAGATGCAGGACAGTGACCGGCACGTGAGTGCCGTCTTCCTTGAAGACCCGGGTCATCCCGAGCTTCTTTGCGATTAATCCGGTGCGCATCGTCTGGACCTTAAAGTTTGATCTCGACATCCACGCCAGCGGCGAGGTCGAGCTTCATGAGGGCGTCCACGGTTTGCGG
>Ga0157365_10000226_pt1:15000-25000 | contig 26344 bp, 21 predicted proteins | sample AttsexASBM3_FD_111478 | JGI IMG/M metagenome (GOLD analysis project Ga0157365, IMG submission 111478) | Fungus gardens microbial communities from leaf cutter ant in Ribeirão Preto, State of São Paulo, Brazil - Atta sexdens ASBM3 | ecosystem: Host-associated > Fungi > Mycelium >... | reverse complement strand
GAAGAAGGATAGTTATACTGATTCGGTATACTCTAAAGACGCCTTCGGTACAATATTGACGATCTCACAAAAAATTTGCAGTGAATTGACATTTACTGATCTCATTTTTTACGGAATCGATCCCCTTTGACTGTACAAGAATATGTGGAGCTCAGCATGTCTGGAAGCACAGGAGAACGTTCTTTTGCTGATATTATTACCAGTATTCGATACTGGGTCATTCATAGCATTACAATACCTTCCCTATTCATTGCTGGTTGGCTATTCGTCAGCACCGGTTTAGCTTATGATGTGTTTGGAAGCCCTCGGCCAAACGAGTATTTCACAGAAAGCCGGCAGGGAATTCCATTAATAACTGGCCGTTTTGATCCTTTGGAACAACTTGATGAATTTAGTAGATCTTTTTAGGAGGCCCTAATGACTATAGATCGAACCTATCCAATTTTTACAGTACGATGGTTGGCTGTTCACGGCCTAGCTGTACCTACCGTCTTTTTTTTGGGATCAATTTCAGCAATGCAGTTCATCCAACGATAAAACTACATCCGAATTATAGAGCTATGACACAATCAAACCCGAACGAACAAAATGTTGAATTGAATCGTACCAGTCTATACTGGGGGTTATTACTCATTTTTGTACTTGCTGTTTTATTTTCCAATTATTTCTTCAATTAAGAAAAGGAAAGAGAATAAATAATCATTCTAGGCATTCTCTTAACGCATTCGGAAGGATCTTATCTCATAATTATCCATGACTGTTTATGTCTCTAGCACGAACACTTGATGAAATGTGGAGGGAAGTGGGGTAAATGGCCGATACTACTGGAAGAATTCCTCTTTGGATAATAGGTACTGTAACTGGTATTCTTGTGATCGGTTTAATAGGTGTTTTCTTTTATGGTTCATATTCCGGATTGGGTTCATCCCTGTAGTAATCGAATGAATTAAGTTGTAGACATGAAAGCGTAAGAACTTGGCGGGATTCCCTTCTTTCTTTGTCTGATTCGAAGGGGGAGGACCCGTTGAGTTCTTAAGAATCATACTTTTTTTTCGTCTAAATGACAAAATAGATTTCCCTTTCTGCTGTTTCAAAAAACTTCATTTCTTTTTTCTGATGATGTTTTTGAAAAATGAACTTCATTAAGTGATTCAGAACACTCACCCCTTGACAGTATCTATCGGTACTTTTATTTCAAAGTTAGAAGAAAGAAGGAATCACTCAATTTCTTGGATGATAGAATATATATTTTTGTAGATTAGATATTGTGCAAATACTTTCTATACTAATAGAACTTTATTCTATTTATTTTAATATCTCATCCAATTTGAAAATTTTTATAAAACGTTCTATTTAATCAATAAAACCCCTCTTGTTTTTTTATTTGTCCCCTATTTCTTATACTTATATTATTTCATAAGAAATTGAAAAAAGCTCTGATACATCTGGAAAAATGGAAAGTAAGACTAGGAATCTTTGAAGAACAGGATCAAGAATCGTTACTCTTTTGACACAAAAAAGGGTTTAGAAAATTCCCTTTCTTGTGTCGAAGACTAGGAAGACGAATAATCTCTTCTAGAAGAGATTGTTTGTTTCCCATATATCCCTTCTATTACCCGATTACTTCTGTCAGGTATCTAATCCAATTGGATTCTATTTAGAATCTAAAACTATTGATCCATTTTAGAACATTGAAATGGGGCAATAGTAACTAACATAGCCCCATCGCCCCATTTTGGCTAAAAAAATAAAGAAATAGGGTGAAAGTCAAATAGGATTCTTCAAAATCTACATACTATGACTAGCAATGCGGTAGAAGAAATTCCCAGCATCTCGTAGAAAAAAGTATAAACAAGCAACCGCAAGTCTAGAAATTCATTTCGGCCAATTGAACCTTCTCGAACTGTTTCTTTTTAAGAACCAAAAAGATTTGTGCCAAAATAACAGATGCCAAGAAGAACAAAAGGCCTTGGACACGTAATGGATCTTGAAGTACTATTTCTGCATCTCCCTGACCAAATCCGCCCACATTGGGGTTACTCGTTAATGGTTGATCCAATTTGATGTATTCGCCCTCTGAAACAAGAAGTTCTGGTCCTGGGGGAATAATATCAACCACTTGACGTCCATCCGTATCTGTTATGGTTATTTCATATCCCTTTTTTTCTTTTCGTATAATTTTGCTTACTATACCTGCTCCTGTAGCATTATAAACTGTATTGTTACTCTTGCTCCCGTCGGGATAAATCTGACCCCTTCCCCTGTTCCCGCCGACGTATATAGGATATTTTAAGAAGTGAACATCCTTCTTAGTAGCGGGGTCGGGGGAAAGAATAGGAAAGGTTATTTCGTTATATTTCTGACCGGGTACAGGTCCTATCACAAGAATATTTTTTTTATTAGGGCGATAGCTCTGAAAAGACAAATTGCCTATCTTTTCTTTAATCTCGGGAGAAATACGATCGGGGGGAGCTAATTCAAACCCCTCCGGTAAAATAAGAACAGCCCCTACATTCAAACCCCCCTTTTTACCATTAGCAAGAACTTGTTTTAGTTGCATATCATAAGGAATTCGAACAACTGCTTCAAATACAGTATCAGGAAGTACCGCCTGTGGAACCTCAATATCTACCGGCTTATTAGCTAAATGGCAATTGGCACATACAATACGCCCAGTTGCTTCGCGTGGATTTTCATAACCCTGTTGTGCGAAAATGGGATATGCATTTGAAACGGCTGTTCGAGTTATGATATATATCATGAGAGATACAGAAATAGATCGAGTAATCTGTTCCTTTATCCAAGAAAAAATATTTCTAGTTTCCATGGTCCAATCGTTGATCCCAAAATTTCTACAATAGACAATAAGTGGGGTAAGTCGCTAGTATAGTTCCCTATCCACGATTCTGCTAGTTACTGGAATAAATTTAATGGAATAATATTTTACTGAAATATAATATAGGATGAATCCCCCCAGATGGGTCGAAATAGAAAGCGTAAGGACGACTTGCAATGTTTTGTTTATGTACAACTACAAAGTAACAAAGGTTCTGATTGGATTAGATTAATATCAGTGGATCTTTTATCAGTCATTCATTGAATGATAAATAACTACAAGTGAAGGAGATACGCGATTTAAATAACGGAAAATCCAATATTTAAAAATTGTATCAAGAATGACTGGAAAAGTGGAAACAAGACCAGATATAATTTGATCATTATGAACAAATCCAAAATCTTTGTAGACAGAGCCAACCATTAGTTCCCAACCATGAGGTGAATGGAATCCGATACATAAATCCGTTAATAAAAGAATAGAAAAAGCTTTGACTGTGTCGCTTAAGTTATATAGGAATTCCTGGGTCCAAGAGTTAAGAATAACAAGTTCTTCATTACCCAAAATAGAAAAACCGCTTAGAATAACAAAACAGATTATATTTGTCGAGAAGTGCAAAATCGTATGGATCCGACTCTCATTGTATATGTTGATTAATTGGATCGCTTCTTTTTGGATTCCGATACGAAGTTTTTGTAAATGTGTCTCCGAGTATTCCTTGATCAGTTCGTCTAAGACGAGGAGTTCCTCTAATTCTATGAATTTTTCTAGAATACTCTTTTCTTGAATATCATTCAAAAAAATTTCGGATTGCCCAGCATTCCACCAATTATTAACCCAAGATTCCACACTTTTATTAAATGAGAGAGAAAGCCACCAGGGCAAAAATACTATAGATACAAGATATAAAAGGGGAGTGAATGCTTTCTTTTTTGTCATTTTTCATCTGTGAATTGTTAATCAACCCACCTCATTCATCGACTCTATGCAATCTAATATTTCTTTCACACATGAGTTGTATACAAGGTATGAAACCTATAAATCTATTTTCTTTGCGGTTATTGAATCTAGAAAGAATAGAGAAATCAATTAAGAATCCACTTTGAATGAAGAAATATTAAAAAATAACCTTTCCCGATATCTCAATCGGTCAACAAGTGTCTTTTTTCGATGAATGATCGAAAGAACCACTTTAATTTAAGTAATGAATATTAGTTCAATTTTGAGACGAAAGAACTCCTTTTCTCTCAAATATCAAAATGTCCAATATTTCAAAACAAATTTACAGATTACCCACAGTCAGGAATAAAATAATTGAGGGAAAGAGATTGCGATAATCAAAGTGGCAAAACAAGACAGAAATTGGCTAGTTATCATTATTAAGAAATCTAAGTGTTATTTTTGTATTGGTCATTAAGGAACGCAAAAGAAAGGAGAAAAAGAAACGTCGATTGACAAAAAAAATAATTTATAAAATAGGATTTATCTGTATCAATTCCAACCAAATATTGAACTTAAAAAGAAGATTAATTTCTTTATACCGAAATAGTTTGATATATGAGATGAATATATTATTTCGATTTGTTACTTGTTTAATTTTAGTTGCGTGGATTTGCATACGTATAAAAAACCACAAAAATAGTTTCCTTTTATGGTTATTTCGCCCACTTTAGCTTGAATGAACCTTCTGAATGAACCTTCTGATGAAACTTCACACTTAAGTTATGTTATAGGAAAAAAGATTCTTGAAATTTTCCCTCTTGTTGAAAAAGCATCTATTTTTCCACGCATTTCTCAAAATACTTCAATTGGTACACGCAAGAAATAGGCCAATTCAGCAGCCTTTTGTTCAATTTCTCGTGGAGTCAAATTTTCATCAGTACGAGTTAAGGGAATGGTCCCCTGGCCTCGAATTTCCATATAAAGGACACGGCGTGCAAAAATACCCTCTTTAACTTCTATTCGAATGGACTGAATATCTTTTATAAGGAATCGGAGGAATATGCGACGATTTTTTCCAGGGAATCCCCAACGAAAAATACACACTATGCCTTCCTTTCTATCGAATCGATCATAACCACTGCCTACATTCCAGGAAATTGTGAACCACAAATAGGAGCTAATAAAGAGACCCGCGATTCCGTAGAAAGACATGACGATCCCTTGTGGAAAAAAAACGATTTGCTGAGATGGAAAAAAAGATATCAAATTTCTACCAAGATAACTGGAAATTCCAACCAATAAGAATCCTACTGAACCTACAAAAAGGATAAAGGCCCAGCAGAAATTACTTATTTTTCGAGACCCCATTATAAGTTCTATCCATATATGTTCTGATCGCAAACTCATACTTGATCCGATTACATTTTATTAGAATTGAAAGAATACTTCAAATTTTTTTGACTTTACTTTTTTTGTTTCCGAAGTAACTCTCATCAACTAGCACTAGTTTGATGTGAACCTTTAGGAGTAATTCATCAAATTGATTAAATCTAAAATAATACCATACTCTTCATATGATCCTACTATACATACAGATCCGCCGACTTTCTATTTCAGCCATCCGGCGATCCTGATCGATTTGAAAACAGCTAGAATTCATTTAACCATATATCGTGTTTATGCAGGCATAAGAGTTCTTTCCTTTATGTTCGCCAAAAATTACATGTTATACCATATTCTACTAAATAGATGTCTGTGCTATGATACAAATCTAAGTTTTGAAAAAATGGAAGAGATTGGGTCCCATCGGATCTAAATAATCTTATTTTTTTGAACATGAAGAGATAAAGAAGCCATTGCAATTGCCGGAAATACTAGGCCTACTAAAGGCACAAAAATAGAGGGAAAGCTGAAAGTTATCATAGAATGGGTGCCTCGATTTATTATTTGTACCTGTTATATTTTTTATTTGTACCTGTTATTATTATTTATAAATAAAGATATCTTATAATAATTATAATTAAGAATTTGAATTCTTATGAATTGAAAATTTCTATTTTATTATGAATTTAATTCAATTTTCAATTCGTAGTATAGATCTAAGTATCTATATATCTATATTTAAATATCTAAGTGAATTATTTAAATATCTAAGTGAATATTATAGAATAAACGTAAGGAGTGTAGAAGGAAATAAATTTATTTATCTTTTTATCTTTCGAATCTTTTTATTCTACACGAAAGGTATGTATGATAATCTACTTTTTTCTTTTCTTTGTCTTTTATTCTTGTATTCTAATTTAATAAAGAAAGAGTTTGTTACACATTATCGAAAGATTCGTTAGAATCCGAACCAACAGAGATTTTTAGATAAAAAGGGATTTTGGGGAAATGGAAATAGAGAAAAATAAAAAAACTCTTTATTTTTTATATTTTATTTGAATTATATATGTAAGATAAAAATAAGAAATTCATTTTGTTTGCCTAATTTGAAGAATTCAATCTTTTTTTTGATAGAGACTTCTTAATTAAATTTGTAATTAAGAATCAGAAATAAAATATAAGTAAAAAAGAATTATCCACAACTTTTGATTCGTTCTACAATTCGAACTTATGTCACCAAAGAAAATTCCATTCTTATTTCCTTTGATTCCGATAAACTAACTACTCGTTTATTACAAATAACAAATAATTGTTGAACTTAGTGCTCTGTTTCATTTTGATTCAAAGGAACGAAAGCGTGGAACTGAAATAATTCACTAAGAACGCTTTTTAAAAGATTACGCGGTACCATTAGGTCGAATAAACCCTTCTGGAATAAATATTCGGCGGCCTGTAAACCTTCAGGTACTGTTGTATTCAATGTTTGTTCAATTACTCTTTTACCTGCAAATGCAATATAGGCGTCGGGTTCGGCAATAATGATATCACCCAACATACCAAAACTGGCTGTTACTCCGCCAGTAGTAGGAGATGTAAGGATTGATACATAAAATAACTTTTTATTTGATTGATAATCATATAAAGCAGACGAAATTTTAGCCATTTGCATCAAGCTCAAACTTCCTTCTTGCATGCGTGCCCCACCCGAAGCACATACTATAATAAGAGGTAGCAACTTTTTGGTAGCGTATTCAATCAAACGGGTTATTTTTTCCCCGACTACGGATCCCATACTACCCCCCATAAACTGAAAATCCATAACCCCAACTGCTACGGGAATGCCGTTTAGTTGGCCTATGCCTGTTTGAACAGCCTCGGTTAATCCTGTCTTCTTTTGATAAGAATCAATACGATCTTTATAAGGTTCCTCTTCCGAATGAAATTCAATGGGATCCAGAGAGGCCATGTCTTCATCCATAGGATCCCAAGTACCAGGATCGATCGAAAGTTCGATTCTTTCTGAACTATTCATTTTCAAATGACATCCACATTGTTCACAAATATTCATTTTTGATTTCAAAAATTTCTTATAATTTAATCCATAACAATTTTCACATTGAACCCACAAATGCCTATATTTTTGAGTTACATCGAGATCATTAGAACTTTCTATTTCTATTAGAGTAAAATCGTTCCCCTTCGCGTGGGTTTGTATATCCGAAACCTCTCCTTCACTATTATTTCTACTTTCACCACAAATTTCACCACAAATGGAACTAGAGATGTAACTATCGCTGTAATTATCACCTCCACTTACAATGGAAGTCTCAATCGAGATTTGAGACTGAAGATAACTGTCAATGCAACTATTAATATGATTATTCCAACTATATTGAGTATCATACATGTAATGATTAGAGTAGGTATCTTCACTCGTAGATCCATTATTCAGATAACTAGAATTCCAATAAGTATTTTTTAGTTCACTCCGAAACGAATGATTGTTGTCAATCTCAAAAATTGGATTTTCAATATCAAAATATATGGAAAAATTGTCTCCATTACTATCCTTAACTAAAAAAGTGTCATCGGAGATGAAATTCCGAATGTCTTTAACGACGAATAAATGATCAACCTTACTGTAACTAGAATCGTCACGACCCCCCCAACTCTGAATGCTTTTAGTCGTATCTTTTATATCCGGCTCATCACCTTCACTGGCATTTTCAATAGAACCAAGACTTTCCGTTGATTTATTTAGCCCACACCGGCATTCGAACTCCTTCTTAAACAACATCGAATTAAACCACCATCTTTCCATAGACTTTTCTTGCCTCCTATTTGCATGAAAATACAATAGATGAATAGTCATTCGATCCAAAATTTATTTATTTGAATTTGAATATTTTATTTCCTATTAAAATAAACATAGAAATCCAATCACTAGAATTTTTTTAGTAACTAGGGAGTTTGAGTATTGAAAAAAATTCTTTTTTGTTTTGTGGAAATTCGAGGGTAATACGTCACTATACATGAATATTATGGAACCCCTCTTCATTATAAATATCATGATAAAGAGTACTTTCTCCTATGTCGTGTCAAATTCGCATCGAAAAAAAAAAAAAAGAAATATTTGTTTTATTCTATAAATATTTTTTTTCGTAAAATCTCGTCTAATAACTAACTAATAATAAATAATAACTTAAGGTTTTATTCCATCAATAGGGAACGAAAAGGACAATATACGGGATAGGTATAAAACGGCTTGTTTGGGGGAAACTGCAGAATATAAAAGAATATGCCAACCCTAAGGATCCAGAGGATTAATTGTGGATCCAAGACAGTAATAGAAAGATTTGATTCTTAGATTTTTTATTTCAAATATTCTTTATCTAGTATGTATTTATCTAAAATACATGCAATAGAATCTTTGTATTCGGCTCAATCTTTTAGTAAAAGATTGGGCCGAGTTTAATTGAAATTTAACTAAGAGACTTTATCCAATTTATCCACCGCTTCAAAATTGAATCGGATTTCCTTCCATACCTCACAAGCAGCAGCTAGTTCAGGACTCCATTTACTAGCCTCGCGGATAATTTCATTACCCTCAACAGCAAGATCACGCCCTTCATTACGAGCTTTTACACATGCTTCTAGAGCTACTCGATTCGCTACAGCACCTGGCGCATTACCCCAAGGGTGTCCTAAAGTTCCTCCACCGAACTGTAGTACAGCATCATCCCCAAAGATCTCGGTCAGAGCAGGCATATGCCAAACGTGAATACCTCCTGAAGCCACGGGTATAACACCTGGTAGAGAGACCCAATCTTGAGTGAAATAAATACCGCGGCTTCGATCTTTTTCAATAAAATCATCACGCAGTAAATCAACAAAGCCCAAAGTGATATCTCTTTCCCCTTCAAGTTTACCTACTACGGTACCGGCGTGAATATGATCTCCACCAGACATACGTAACGCTTTAGCTAGTACGCGGAAGTGCATACCATGATTCTTCTGTCTATCAATAACCGCATGCATTGCGCGGTGGATGTGAAGAAGTAGGCCATTATCTCGGCAATAATGAGCCAAGCTAGTATTTGCAGTGAATCCCCCTGTTAAGTAATCATGCATTACGATAGGAACTCCCAATTCTCTAGCAAATACAGCTCTTTTGATCATTTCTTCGCATGTACCTGCAGTAGCATTCAAGTAATGCCCTTTGATTTCACCTGTTTCACCTTGTGCTTTATAAATCGCTTCAGCACAAAATAAGAAACGATCTCTCCAACGCATAAATGGTTGGGAGTTCACGTTTTCATCATCTTTGGTAAAATCAAGTCCCCCGCGAAGACATTCATAAACGGCTCTACCGTAGTTTTTAGCAGATAAACCTAATTTAGGTTTAATAGTACATCCCAACAGGGGACGACCATACTTGTTCAATTTATCTCTCTCAACTTGGATGCCATGAGGCGGACCTTGGAAGGTTTTAATATAAGCAACGGGGATTCGCAAATCTTCCAGACGTAGAGCGCGCAGGGCTTTGAACCCAAATACATTACCTACAATGGAAGTAAACATGTTAGTAACAGAACCTTCTTCAAAAAGGTCTAAGGGGTAAGCTACATAAGCAATAAATTGATCTTCTTCTCCAGGAACTGGCTCGATGTGATAGCATCGACCTTTGTAACGATCAAGGCTGGTAAGCCCATCGGTCCACACAGCTGTCCATGTACCAGTAGAAGATTCGGCAGCTACCGCGGCCCCCGCTTCTTCAGGTGGAACTCCCGGTTGAGGAGTTACTCGGAATGCTGCCAAGATATCAGTATCTTTGGTTTC
>Ga0157365_10000226_pt1:5000-12500 | contig 26344 bp, 21 predicted proteins | sample AttsexASBM3_FD_111478 | JGI IMG/M metagenome (GOLD analysis project Ga0157365, IMG submission 111478) | Fungus gardens microbial communities from leaf cutter ant in Ribeirão Preto, State of São Paulo, Brazil - Atta sexdens ASBM3 | ecosystem: Host-associated > Fungi > Mycelium >... | reverse complement strand
TTTAGTAAATGATGCGGAGAAGGGTAGTGACATTGATCCACAAGAAGCTCAGCAAACTCTTGAAATAGCAGAAGCTAATTTGAAAAAAGCTGAAGGAAAGAGACAAACAATTGAAGCAAATCTAGCTCTCCGACGAGCTAGGACACGGGTAGAGGCTATCAATGCGGTTTGATTTCATAACTAGTTGATACGTTCGAATAATCCTGTTTTAAATCCTATTTGAATTTGATTCTGTCGAGTGAATAGAATCAAATAAATCAAGCAAAATCCAATTTTGATGTAACTAAAAGAAATTCAAAAATGAAATAGCAAAGATACAAAATCAATAAAATAGAAAAAAGGGGGTGGGTCAAAAAACTTATTAGATACCATAAACTCCGGTATCTAATAAGTTCTACCTACTATTGGATTTGAACCAATGACTCTCGCCGTATGAAAGCAATACTCTAACCACTGAGTTAAGTAGGTCATTTATCATTCCAAAGAGAACAAAATGGAACCCATCCCGTCGATGTGGATTATAAAGATCATATTGCTTATAAGCAATACCACTCAAAGAGATCAAAGATTTATGATATTTTATCAGGGAATATTCATTCATCTTGACAAGAAATTATCTACATGATAAAATATGTATCACAAGCAATAAGGGCTATAGCTCAGTTGGTAGAGCACCTCGTTTACACGCGCGCCAATGTTTTTCAGGGTAATCCATCATACAATCAAATCAAAAAATTGTGATCTTAATTGAGAAATCGATGTCTTACCCCATAACTTTGAGGGAACAATAGCCTGACAAAGGGTTCGGTTCGATTGGGGTGCCCATTTAGGCACAAAATGGACACTCTCATGGATTTGAGGTATTGATAAGGTGAATATCCAATATTTTCAATGCTAGGCTTAATGAGTATAAGGACCTCAAAAAATCTCCTTTCGTTCTATGAACTTTAAGGTGTATGAAGTTTCATATTTCATTTTGTAAGCAGAACGGTAGAGACTTCATTTGACTTAGGTTGATCTAGGCCAGAGGCAGACCTACGTCACGACAACCCTACCCTTGAAAGACTTTGGTAGTGCTCGTCCAAAATAATAAATCGGAGCACATGGAGCCATCTTCTTATCTTATTTTTTTTGTCAAAAGAAAAAAATATGGCAGACTAGCTGATATTTCGATCAGTTAATGAAAGAGCCCAATGCAAAAAAAAAATGCATGTTGGGTCTTTGAAACAGTTCAGATCATTTTGATAATAAAAAGTTTGATCTGTTTTACCGAGAAGGTCTACGGTTCGAGTCCGTATAGCCCTATAATTTAATTATAATAAAAAAGGAAAATGATTAATGAAAATTCAAAATACAAAAAATGAAATTGTAAAATTTTTATTTCTTCATTATTCTTTGTTGCTTGGAACTAACGAGTTGGTTCATCGAAATTCGAAATCCAATTATTCCTATAAGCTCACTCACAGGAATTCTTTAAAACACAAAACTGAAAGCAAAAGGGGGATATTTCAATAGATCTAATTGATATTTTTCCAATCGCAGATAAACAAAGCAACCTTTCGTCATTAATCTTCGGAGGTGAAGGTTAATTTCATATAAATTTTCCTGTTTGTTCACAAGGAGTTCGTCATATTCCCTTTCTTTGGTATACCTAATCTTGTTGGTGAATTTTTGAAGTCAAAATCGTGACACGAGCCGCCCTGTTAAAACCTGTTAAAAACCCCAATGGATCTAGGAATGACCTCCTGTGCTTGTGTACAAATTCAAGCTTGTTGAAAGATGAATATCTTTGGGAAGTTTCGTTATCAAATAGGCCTTTGTATACCTTAACTAGGCCTAGCGAAGCACAGGGGGCAGTCTTCTTTTTCTGTAATCAATCAAGAGAAACCGAAACCCCTCCGCCGGGATGGGATCCTAATAGAAAGGAATATACCAAGACCAAGATATTCTAAATCCTAAGATGAAAATTCCCATCCAGTATCTTACTTGTTCTATTCTAAATCACTAAGAAAAAAAAAAAAGACCTCCTGATTCTATTCATAAAAAATGGAAAGCTATCAAGAATTTTATTTATTTTATTCAATTTCAAAAAATATAAAAAATGGATAATCTATATAATAGATATTAATTAAGTATAAGTAAGTAGAAGTTAATAAAAAAAATAAATAAATTCAAAATTCTAAACAAAAATGAGAATTCTTTTTTATTTTGTTTATTTTGAATTCCCCTTCTTTAGAGAGAATCCTGTGCTGGGAAAATAAGAGAATTTGTATAAAAGTAAGATGGAGATATAGAGTTATACTAAGTAAAAAAAATCGAAATAAGTATAATGGAAATAGGATTCTACCTTGAAATGAGATATGTTTCGCAGTAAACAAAGGAAACTCGTCAATTCAATCAAAATGAATTCTTGTTTTGATTGAATTGACTAAAATAAAAGGTTATGGATGACTTGACAATTCCCATTCTAATCGAGCAATCCAGTATATTTTCCACGTTCAGTTCATAGGAGTGTGTCTATGTTTCTTCTTTACGAATATGATATTTTTTGGGGATTTCTAATAATATCAAGTCTTATTCCTATTTTGGCATTTTTCATTTCCGGAATTTTAGCCCCGATTAGCAAAGGGCCGGAGAAACTTTCTAGTTATGAATCGGGTATAGAACCAATAGGCGACGCTTGGTTACAATTTCGAATCCGTTATTATATGTTTGCTCTAGTTTTTGTTGTTTTTGATGTTGAAACAGTTTTTCTTTATCCATGGGCAATGAGTTTCGATATTTTGGGTGTATCTGTATTTATAGAAGCTTTAATTTTTGTGCTTATTTTAATTGTTGGTTTAGTTTATGCATGGCGAAAGGGGGCATTGGAATGGTCTTAGCTCCTGAATATTCAGACAATAAAAAGAAAAAAGGAAAAAAAATTGAGACTGTTATGAATTCCATTGAGCTTCCTTTACTTGATCGAACAGCCCAAAATTCAGTTATTTCAACTACATTAAATGATTTTTCAAATTGGTCAAGACTCTCTAGTTTATGGCCACTTCTCTATGGTACCAGTTGTTGTTTCATTGAATTTGCTTCACTAATAGGGTCACGATTCGACTTTGATCGTTATGGACTAGTACCAAGATCAAGTCCTAGACAGGCAGATCTAATTTTAACAGCCGGAACGGTAACAATGAAAATGGCCCCTTCTTTAGTAAGGTTATATGAACAAATGCCTGAACCAAAATATGTTATTGCTATGGGAGCATGTACAATTACAGGAGGGATGTTCAGTACCGATTCTTATAGTACTGTTCGGGGGGTTGATAAGCTAATTCCTGTAGATGTCTATTTGCCAGGGTGTCCCCCTAAACCAGAAGCAGTTATAGATGCTATAACAAAACTTCGTAAGAAAATATCTCGCGAAATCTATGAAGATAGAATTAGGCATCAACGGTCGAATCGGTGTTTTACTACAAATCACAAGTTTCATATTAGCCGCAGTATGAATACTGGAAATTATGATCAAGGATTCCTTTATCAACCGGCATCTACTTTTACTTCAGAAATACCTACTGAAACATTTTTCAAATACAAAAGTTCAGTCTCTTCCCATGAATTGGTGAATTAGACAGTATTTCTTTGTACAAAATAAAAATCTTCATAAATTTCATCGTAAAGGTGAAATACTTAATACAAATAAAAATATGGGAGAGATAAAAAAGATGCAGGGTCCTTTGTCTGCTTGGCTAGTCAAGCACGGGTTAATTCATAGATCTTTGGGCTTTGATTACCAAGGAATAGAGACTTTACAAATAAAGTCCGAGGATTGGCATTCTATTGCTGTTATTTTATATGTATATGGTTACAATTATCTCCGTTCCCAATGCGCCTATGATGTAGCACCCGGCGGGCTGTTAGCTAGTGTATATCATCTTACGAGAATAGAGTATGGTGTGGATCAACCAGAAGAGGTATGCATAAAAGTATTTGTCTCAAGGAGGAATCCTAGGATTCCGTCTGTCTTCTGGTTTTGGAAAAGTGTGGATTTTCAAGAACGAGAATCTTATGATATGTTGGGAATCTCTTATGATAATCATCCACGCTTGAAACGTATCTTAATGCCTGAAAGTTGGATAGGATGGCCCTTACGCAAGGATTATGTTGCTCCCAATTTTTATGAAATACAAGATGCTCATTGAAGGATAAGAAACTAATTTCCTCTTATACAATTTCACATATTCAAGGATTATACGTTCTGTTCTAGATTAACCAGAATAATGGAAGTCTCCTTTGTATTTGGGAATTCTATGTAGGCTAACAAAAAAAAAAAAAAGACAATGAGGGATTCGTTGGTATTCTCACATCCCATTTAGTTGGTTTGAAGAATATTGGATTCTATTTATTTGTATCTCTTGTGTATTTCAATTCTTCTAGATTCGATCTCAACCAACTAAATTAACCCCTTGAATATGTCTTTTGAATATATATGAAGTATTAACATTCTTTTTGAGAAATAAAAAAGATGAAGAAATAGAATCTAATTCTTTTAGATACCTTATCTAAAAAATTCTACCCATCTATAAAATAGATGGGATATATCTCGCTGAAGTGGAAAACAATATGTATTTATTATGATCTAAACTATAAATATGAATGTCGATTCATATCAATTAATTTATAAAAGAGGGACTTATACAAATTAATCATGTGCCAGGAACCAGATTTGAACTGGTGACACGAGGATTTTCAGTCCTCTGCTCTACCAGCTGAGCTATCCCGACCAGTCCCAATGTAGCATCCTCATTTTATGAGAAAAGGGGGTCTATGTCAATTAAAAGAAGGAAAGGGGATTACAAAGTTTTATCTAGGTACTAGAATTTCGTGGATCTTAAAAAAGAGTACTTTGTAAGTTTCAGTATGAGTAGTTATATCGATTGTAAACCATTCAAATGGGTATTTCTTGCTCATTTAGATGTATATCATAAATAACACAAGATTTGTGATAAAAAAAGGGCTTTTCCGTCCAGATCGATTTCTAAGAGAATAGAGTAAATGAATAAGGTATTTTGAACCGCTAACGAAAAGGGGATAAGATAAATCGTTGGGGGATCAAATATATTTTTTGGGGATAGAGGGACTTGAACCCTCACGATTTTTAAAGTCGACGGATTTTCCTCTTACTATAAATTTCATTGTTGCCGACATTGACATGTAGAACGGGACTCTATCTTTATTCTCGTCCGATTAATCAATTCTTGAAAAGATCTATCAGACTATGGAGTGAATCATTTGATCAATGAATATTCGATTCTTTCTTCAATGTGGAATCTATTCACACCAATTCTTCCGTTTTCATATAAAAAATACAGATTCAGTCGAGTCGTCATTAATCATTTGATATAGTATTCAATACGTATATATAAGTTTATCCTTCACTTTATCCTTTCGGAATTTTAGATGGAAAGATTTCTCTACTAACGCAGCCAACTCCATTTGTTAGAACAGCTTCCGTTGAGTCTCTGCACCTATCCTTTTTTCACTTTCTGAACCTTTGGTTTCGGAAAACGGGATTTGGCTCAGGATTGCCCCTTTTTATTAATTCCAGGGTTTCTCTGAATTTGAAAGTTATCACTTAGTGGGTTTCCATACCAAGGCTCAATTCAATTAAGTCCGTAGCGTCTACCGATTTCGCCATATCCCCTTCCTTTTGGTTTGAGATTCAAATTTCATTGTGATGTCGTTGCTTTTTTTCTTTCCTTTATTTTATACTGAAATCGTTGAATGCATTAGATACCAATTCCTATCTTGAAAAAGTGTTTTCTTTTTTTTTTTGATTTCTTATCTATCTTCTATAGGAGACCCCGATTTGGTCCAATCCAATATGATTTTATCATTTCTGTATCCCGAATTCAATATAGATGAATATATATCTTAGATATATATATCTCCCTGTCAGCTTTCCAATGCAATTTTGAATAGTTGAACGGTCGATTCTTTTTTTGTCGTCTTAATTTTCGCCTTTATTGTTTATTTACTTTACATTACAACATTACATCTTTATGAATGAAAGCGGAGAATGTCTCATTAGTTAGAACTAATCATTCCTAATTAGAAATATAGGATTATGATATAGAATCAAATAATATAAATATATATAAATATATATAGAAGTATAAAAAAATAGAAGTATAAAAAAAGAATTCCAAATGTCATTTGATGTCATTTGAATTCAAAAATGAAAAATTTAACTATCTAAAACTATTTACTATCTAATACTAGATTAGAATTCGAATTTAATCGAGTGATAAAAAATCGAAATTCTATATCGCTATATTAATCGTTGTGCTCTATAATATTCAAGAATTTATTTGAAATTTGATTTTATGCTTTTCTAGATCCATATCGATTATGAATAGATAAGAAGTAATAGTTACTAACTACGATTCTAATAGTTTATGGAATTCCTATCCATATAAAATGGATATTATATGAGCCCGCTTAGCTCAGAGGTTAGAGCATCGCATTTGTAATGCGATGGTCATCGGTTCGATTCCGATAGCCGGCTTTCCTATTTATTCCAATTTTTACGTAATTGATAATGTCTCAAAGAATATTAAATAAAAGGGTGTCATCCGCCTTTTCCAAAAGCCATCAATTTCTAATTTATTAAGTTATAAGAATAAGAACTTCCAACTATGTCAGGAAGGGGATACCCTTTTCTATAATAGAAAAATAAATAGAAAGGAGTGTGGATATTTATCCAATTCATCTCATTCTTTTTTATAGTACACAAGCATGCTATTTCAATAAACTTCGCTTCATTTAGTTCAGTTTTGTTTTAGTTTAGGTTTTAAAAAATCAAAATTTAATAAATAAAATAGAAAAAAGAATTAAATTCATTCAAAATAAGAATAAGGAGTCTTTATGTCGCGTTACCGAGGACCTCGTTTCAAAAAAATACGCCGTCTGGGAGCTTTACCAGGACTAACTAATAAAAAGCCTAGAGCTGGAAATGATCTTAGAAACCAATCACGTTCGGGAAAAAAATCTCAATATCGTATTCGACTAGAAGAAAAACAAAAGTTGCGTTTTCATTATGGTCTTACAGAACGACAATTACTTAAATATGTTCGTATCGCCGGAAAAGCCAAGGGGTCAACAGGCCAAGTTTTACTACAATTACTTGAAATGCGTTTGGATAACATCCTTTTTCGATTGGGTATGGCTTCGACTATTCCTGCAGCCCGTCAATTAGTTAACCATAGACATATTTTAGTTAATGGTCGTATAGCAGATATACCAAGTTATCGCTGCAAACCCCGAGATATTATTACGGGGAAGGATGAACAAAAATCCAGAGCTCTGATTCAAAAATCTCTGGATTCATCCCCTCAAGAGGAATTGCCAAGCCATTTGATCCTTCACCCATTCCAACATAAAGGATTAGTCAATCAAATAATAGATAGTAAAGGGGTCGGTTTGAAAATAAATGAATTGTTAGTCGTAGAA
>Ga0157365_10000225_pt1 | contig 26567 bp, 23 predicted proteins | sample AttsexASBM3_FD_111478 | JGI IMG/M metagenome (GOLD analysis project Ga0157365, IMG submission 111478) | Fungus gardens microbial communities from leaf cutter ant in Ribeirão Preto, State of São Paulo, Brazil - Atta sexdens ASBM3 | ecosystem: Host-associated > Fungi > Mycelium > Unclassified ... | reverse complement strand
CTGCCACCCGAACCCTGCGTGATGTCGATGCTCTGGTCGAGGCCGGCTTCGTCCCGGAATCCGCGCGTGCGCCGCTTGCCCGCGTGGCGGAAGTCTATGCCACGGCGATCCCGCCTGCCTTTGCCAATCTGATCGAGCAGCCGGACGACCCGATCGGCCTGCAGGTGATCCCGGATCTGTCGGAACTGACGCTGGCGCCGGCCGAGCGTTCCGACCCGATCGGGGACGACGCGCTGTCGCCGGTGCCCGGCATCGTGCACCGCTATGCCGACCGGGTGCTGCTCAAGCCGTTGCTGGTGTGTCCGCTTTACTGCCGGTTCTGCTTCCGGCGCGAGCATGTCGGTCCTGACGGCGGCCTGCTGGATGATGCCGCGCTGGAACGCGCGTTCGACTGGCTGCGTGCCCACCCGGCCATCACCGAAGTCGTGATGACCGGTGGTGACCCGATGATGCTGTCGCCCCGCCGGATGAACGCCATCATGCGCGCGCTGGAAAGCATCGCGCATATCCAGACCATCCGCATCCACACCCGCGTACCCGTTGCCGACCCCGAGCGGGTCAGTGCGGCCTTGCTGGACACGCTGGAGACTGACCGCGCGATGTGGGTCGTGCTGCACGCCAACCATGCCCGCGAATTCACGCCCGAAGCCCGCGCGGCGGTGCGGCGGATTCAGGCGCGTGCCATCCCGGTGATCGGCCAGTCGGTCCTGCTGCGCGGCGTGAACGACACGACCGACTCTCTCGAGGGGCTGTTGCGCGCGATGGTCAGTGCGCGCGTCAAGCCGTACTATCTGCATCAGCTCGATCCCGCGCCCGGGACCGCACGCTTTCACGTGCCCATTGCCGAGGGGCGGGCGCTGATGGCGTCGCTGCGGGGCAGGGTCACGGGCCTTGCATGGCCGACCTACGTGCTGGACATCCCCGGAGGGCATGGAAAAGTGCCTCTCGGGCCGGATTATCTGCGTGATGAGGGGCGTTTTGTGGCCGATCCGCAGGGCGAACTGCACGAAATCGACCGGGTCGACGCTGCAAACCTTGCCGAAATCGGACGAACTCGGTAGAAGCCCGCCTTCCAAGCCGGTTTCGTGTCGGCTTTCTGGTCGCATTCCATTTCAGCCTTACGGGGATTCCCATGAAGCAGCAGGCGAACCTGATCCGCGCCGGACAGGTCATCGAGCATGACGGCCGTCGCTGGACGGTCCTCAAGCAGCAGATCATTACCCCGGGCAAGGGTGGCGCGTTCATTCAGGTTGAAATGCGCGACCTCAAGACCGGCAACAAGACGAACGAGCGGTGGCGCACGGCCGACACTGTCGAACGTCTGATGACCGAAGACAAGGAGTATACATACTCCTACACCGAGGGTGAGAATCTGGTCCTGATGGACCCCGAGACGTTCGAGCAGTCGATGATCCCGGTCGATCTGCTGGGCGATCAGGCACCGTTCCTGCAGGACAACATGGTCCTGAACATCAAGCTGGTCGAGAGCGATCCGGTGGCTGTCACGCTGCCCGCGCACGTCACGCTCGAAATCGTCGAGGCCGATCCGGTCGTGAAGGGCCAGACGGCCAGCTCGTCCTACAAGCCGGCGAAGCTGTCGAACGGCGTGAAGACGATGGTGCCCCCCTTTATCGAGGCTGGTGAGTTCATCGTGGTTCGCACCGACGATTCGACCTACGTCGAGCGCGCCAAGAACTGACGCGCCGACTTTCCGCCCACCACCCAGAGTAGCAGACAGGACCGATCCATCGTGGCCATGCGTCTTTCTCCCCACATGACGGTGATGCAGAACGCGGCGCAGCGCGCTGCCAAGCGTCTGTTGCGCGACTTCAATGAGGTCGAAAATCTTCAGGTTAGCATGAAAGGCCCGGGCGATTTCGTCTCTCAGGCCGATCTGCGGGCCGAGGCTTCGATCCGTGAGGACCTGGAAAAGGCGCGCCCGGGCTATGCTTTCCTGATGGAGGAAAGCGGCGCTTCGGGTGGCGACAAATGGACGTGGCGCTGGGTTGTCGATCCGCTGGATGGCACGACCAACTTCCTGCACGGGATTCCGCACTGGGCGATCTCGATCGGGTTGCAGCGTCGCCTGCCGGACGGCACGGTCGAACTGGCGGCAGCGCTGGTGTATAACCCTGCTGCCAACGAGATGTTCTGGGCCGAAAAAGGCGTGGGCGCCTACCTCAACGAACGTCGCCTGCGTGTCTCCGGTCGCCGTGACATGATCGAGGCGGTGTTTGCGACTGGCATTCCGTTTGCCAAGGTTCCGGCCGCGCAGCGTCTGCCTTTCGCGCGTACCCTCGGCACACTGATGCCGCAGGTTGCGGGCATCCGTCGCTTCGGTGCGGCGGCTCTTGATCTGGCATGGGTCGCGGCGGGCCGCTTTGACGGATACTGGGAACTCGGGCTCAAGCCGTGGGATTGCGCGGCCGGGCTGCTGCTGGTGCGCGAAGCCGGTGGCTATGCGACTGATCCTGCGGGCGTCGAGATCAACGAACTGGAAGATTCGATGTCGGTCGTGGCGGCCAATACCGCGCTGCATGGTCGTCTTCGCGAAATCGTGGCAGACGCCGTCAGCGGCAAGTGAACTGAACCGCGCACCCCCCGTTGAGCCCACGCTGGGGCTCGGCTAGGGTGTGCGCCTCATGCTGAAACAATCTCTCCCTTTTCGTGCACGCTCCCTGTTGTTTGGCGGGGTCGTTGCGCTTGCGATACCGGTGTTGCCCCCCGTGTCCCACGCCCAGGTGGTGACCAATTCCGATGCACTGTCAGAACTGAAGCCCTCTGGCGACGGACCGGCAAAAACCGCGAAACCCGCGCATCGGGCGACCCGGTCCTCCAGTGTTCAGCAGCGCGCTGTCACCGCGGCCCCGCATCCGGTCACGCGGTCCGCACCGATGCCCGCCATTCCCGCCGCCCCGCCGCCGAACCCTGTGTTTGTGCCTGCATCGGTCTATGTGCCGGTTCATGCCCTGCCCACGCCCGCCGACGTTGCGGCGATTGCGGACGCCAAGGGCGACGCAAAGCCCATTACGGGCGGCGTGCGGTTGACGTTCGGCGCGGGCAGTGCAGATCTGAACGCGCCGATGCGGCAGGCCGTCCTGGATTTCGCCAAGGTGTTGCTTGCACATTCCGACGCGCGCGTGGACATCGATTCCTATGCCGACGGCTCGCCCGACGACCTGTCGACGCCGCGTCGCGTCTCGCTGGCGCGCGGGCTCGCGGTGCGCGCGATCATGATGCATGCCGGTGTCCCGTCCACGCGCATTTATGTCCGGCCGATCGGGTTGCTGCATGCCCCGGATCTGAGCCCGGATCGCCTCGATATGACACGGTCTGACGTGGTGCCCGCGCATCGCCCGGATGCCACACCGACCGATGCAGACCCAACGACCGGAAAGGCCGCACAGTGACCCGACCCACCACCTATCTTGTCCGAATGGCGCTGTTTCTCGTGGCGGTCTGCCTCGTGTCGGCGTTGCTGTTCCGTACGCTCTATGCCGCGTTTTTCAATAATCCGCTGCTGGATGGGCTGATCCTGGCCATTCTGGCGGTCGGTATTGCGTGGAACATCTTCATGGTGCTGCGCCTGATGCCGGAGGTGCGCTGGATCGAGACCCTACGCCAGCCCCGCACCGGCCTGACGCCGCCGCCGCCGCCCAAACTGCTGGCGCCCATGGCGTCGATGCTGGCATCGCGCACGCGGACGGACCGGCTGGTGCTGTCCGGTCCCGCCACCCAGTCGGCGCTGGATTCGCTGTCGGCCCGACTGGATGAGGGGCGCGAGATTTCGCGCTACATGACCGGGTTGCTGATTTTCCTCGGCCTGTTGGGCACGTTTTACGGTTTGTTGCTGACCGTGAGTTCGATCGCGGACGTGATCGGCAGCATGTCGATCGGCAACGGCGACATGAACCTGATGTTCGACCAGTTGAAATCCGGTCTGGCCAAGCCTCTGCACGGCATGGGCACGGCATTTTCAGGCTCCATGTTCGGTCTGGCCAGTGCGCTGGTGCTGGGCTTCCTCGACCTGACGGCGGGGCAGGCGCAGAACCGCTTCTTCAACGACCTGGAGGAATGGCTGGCCAGCATCACCCGCTTTGCCGGTTCGATCACGGCGGAGGGCGGGGACGCGTCCGTCCCGGCCTATGTGCAGGCGCTGCTGGAACAGACGGCGGAAAACCTCGATTCGCTGCAGACTGTCATTACGCGGGGTGAGGACGCCCGAGCCCGCCAGCAGGCCGTTCTCGCCAGCCTTGACGACCGTCTGGGCGCAATGAACGAGATGTTGCGCGCCAACCAGCAACTGATGCTGCGGGTGGCCGAAGGGCAGGCGGCACTGGTGCCGTTCCTCAAGCATGTGGGCGATGCCAGCACGCCCGGTTCCGCGACGTTCGAGGAAAGCCGCGCAATGCGCGAGCACCTGCGTTCGATCGAGTCGCTAATGGGCCGCATGTTGACCGACAACGCGCAGAGCCGGACGCAATCGACCTCGGAAATCCGCAATGATCTGCGGGTTCTGGCCCGCACCATCGCGGCGTCGTCCGGTCAGGGCAACCCGCAGGGAACGCACTGAGATGGCGCGCCGTCGTCGCTTCGTCCACGGCGGTCTGGACGTCTGGCCCGGCTATGTGGATGCGCTGTCCACGCTGCTGATGGTCGTGACGTTCGTGTTGCTGGTGTTCGTGCTGGGGCAGGCGTTCCTGTCCGTTTCGCTTGATCGGCGGCAGCACTCTCTCGACCAGCTTCAGGCACAGATGGCGCAGCTGACGCGCATGCTGTCGCTGGAGCAGGGCAAGGAAAAGGTGCTGCAGCTTTCGGTTGCGTCCCTGACCGCCGAACGCGACAAGACCGAAGCCGCCGCCAAGACGCTGGGCGCCCAACTGGCGCAGCGCAATGAGGATCTGGGCCACGAGGCTGCCAACAGCCGCGCGGATGAGGACGAGATCGCGCGGCTGAACGACCAGATGATCCAGCTCAACCAGCAGCTTGCCGCTGTTGTGCAGGCGCTGGATATCGCGCAGCAGGACGCCAAGGCCAAGGACGCGCAGATTTCGGATCTGGGCAACAAGCTGAACGTGATGCTGGCGGACAAGGTCGAGCAGCTGAAGAAATACCGCTCCGAATTCTTTGGCCGCCTGCGCAGCATCCTGCATGACGAAAAGGGCGTGCAGGTGGTGGGCGACCGCTTCGTGTTCCAGAGTGAGGTGCTGTTCCCGCAAGGTAGCGCGGACCTGTCGCATGAAGGCGTCGAGACGATCCAGAAGCTGGCCAAGACGTTGAAGCAGGTCTCGGCGCAGATCCCGACGGACCTGCCGTGGATTCTGCGGGTGGACGGGCATGCCGATCGTCAGCCGATCCACGGTGCGTTTGCCAGCAACTGGGAACTGTCATCCGCGCGCGCGATCACCGTTGTGAAGGTTCTGATTGGAGCCGGCATCGACCCGCATCATCTGGCCGCCACTGGGTTCGCGGACTTTCAGCCGCTTGACGAGGCCAGAACACCGGCCGCGTTTGCCCGCAACCGTCGCATCGAGTTCCGTCTGACCGACCGCTGAGCGCGCCGTCCGGCGGGACGCGACGTCAGGCTTGAACCAGCGGCGCCAAGGGGTCATGGTGTCAAAGTACTTCCGGGTGCGCGTGCATCCGGTCGTGCTGCCTGCGGGTGCGCTGGAACGGGCTGGAGGGCGATGCCGATGCTACCCCCCTCGACACAACGACCGGAAAAAATGGCGACCATCGCCGTGTTGCCGGTGCGCGCCCCCCTACCGATTTCTGATGCTGCTGTGTTCCTTGGCGTGACGCCGCTGCGGCTTGCGGCATTGCGGGTGCTGGGCGGTGGGCCGCGTATCACGCGTTTGCGCGGGCGTGACCGGATGTACCGCACCGAGGATCTGGAAGCCTACCGGGTCGAGCTTTACCGGCGCGCGGATATTTCCCCCGCCGAAATGCAGCGCCGTCTGGTGGCGCAGCGCATGGTCCCGGATGCCGGTCCGGCCTATCCACGCGCACCCATGGCGCGCAGCTATCCCCTCGATCCGTTCGTCGACATGGCAAGCAAGGACGAACTTGTGTCGGTCTTTGCCGTGGTCGGTCTGCGGGTTGCGATCATCGTCGGCCTGGCGATCGTGGTGCTGTCGCATACCCCCATTGTCTGGCACATGCTGCGGCACGGGCCGTATGGGGACGTATAAGACGGGCGCATTCCGCGGGGCGTGGGCAGCGCTTTGGACCGGCACGCATCCGATGGACTGCAACAGGAATGCATTTTTTTTGCAAAGCCCCGTTGCCAGAATCATTTGGCCCTGTTAGACCCCGCTCCACGAAATCAGCCGCCGGTTCCGCCGGTTGCAGATTGCGGGTGTAGCTCAGTTGGTTAGAGCGCCGGCCTGTCACGCCGGAGGTCGCGGGTTCGAGCCCCGTCACTCGCGCCATTATCCTGAAAAATAATGTGCGCTTCTAGCGATGTCGGGCCAAGGCCAGTCGACACGCAGCAAGATCCCACGCCGCGCAACCGACCGTCTTGAAGACAATCGGCCCCTCGGGCTTTGTTCCGTCCAGAGCCTCCGCGAAAGGCATGACGCGCGCCCAATCCACCCCCGCCTGCACGAAATCCCCTGCTTCCCCCGGTCCGCCGATCGGGTCGTCGATGAACAGCGCACTGGTGTCCAGCGTTCTGGCCCCGATCTCGGCCATGTCGAGGCGATAGGCGCCGATGCCAATGACCAGACGGTCCGGGCGTCCCGGTGCGTTATACACCGCACTGGGGCTCGATGTGGCGCAGATCACGACATCAAACCCGGTTTCCGGCAGCACGGGGCCTGCCGGGACCAGATCGGCGCCCCCGTCCTGTCGGCAATAAGCCTCGGCTTTTGTCAGACTGCGTGCCTGCACCGTGATGCGGACGTTGGGATGCAGCGCGCGAAGGGCCTCGATATGTCCTGTGGCCTGCACGCCCGTTCCGATGACCATGACCTGCCGGATTGCCGTGCGGGCCAGCACGCGGATGCCGAGCATCGAGAGGGCGGCGGTGCGTCGCCGCGTGGCGGTGGGGCCGTCCAGCGCGATCAGGAAGCGGCCGTCACGTCCGTCGCATGCGATAATGGTGCCCTGGATGGCAGGCAGCATCTGTGCGGGATTGGTGCCGAAAATCGTCAGCAACTTGGTTGCGATCAGGTCCGGTGCCGTGCAGGGCATGCACATGACCAGACCGTCCCCGACTGACGCAGGCACCGTCATGCGCGGCGGGCAGGCAATTGTGCCGTCGGCATAGTCTCTGACGGCCAGCGCGAGCGCATCGACCAGCGTGGCGTAATCCAGTACGGCGTCTGTCTGTCGGGCGTCGAGCAGGTGCATGATCTGGCTTCCTTCTGGCGGCGGTCCGGTGCGGATGCCCGATCGTAACGGAGAGCGATCAAATTTTGAAATGCCGCCCGTGCCGTGGCCACTGCACAGTGTTCCGGTCTGTCCGGAGATGTTACAAAATCCGGGCGACCGCGCAGGCGGCGCCATATCACAAGAGGCCAGATCATGACCCGTCACCCGCAAAGTCCTGCCGGCACCTATGGCTGGGCACCTGTTATCCTGACCGCCGCCCTGTTCTTTCTGATAGGCTTCGTCACGTGGCTCAACGGGCCGCTGATATCATTCGTGCGGGTGGCGTTCACGCTGGATGATGCGAGCGCGTTTCTGGTCCCGTTTGCGTTCTATATTTCGTATTTCTTTTTCTCGGTCCCGGCCGCGCTGGCGGTCAAGGCGATCGGTCTGAAGCGCGGGCTGTCCCTGTCGCTTCTGGTGATGGCGTGCGGGACAGCGCTGTTCGGGCAGTTCCTGACGCATCGTTCCTATCACGGGGCGCTGTGCGGACTCGGGCTTCTGGGGGCGGGCCTGGCACTGCTGCAGGTTTCGGTCAATCCGTATGTCAGCCTGCTGGGGCCGCCGGAGCGCGCTGCCCAGCGGATCGCGATCATGGGGCTTTGCAACAAGTTCGCCGGGATTCTGGCTCCCATCGTGCTGGCCGCTGTGGTTATGCGCGATCTGGGCTCGGTTGCGGCACGTGTGCAGGGGACGACGGACCCGGTCGCGCGGGATGCGATCCTGAATCACTTCGCGCATGCGATCAGCGTGCCGTCGCTGGTGATGGCCGCGCTGCAGGTGGTTGCGGCCATCTGCGTCACGCGCTCGCGCCTGCCGGAGCTTGAGGCGCCGGACCTGACGTCCGGTGTGTCGCTGGGCACGTTGCTGGGGCGGCCGCGGCTGTTGTTCGGTGTGCTCGCGATGTTCCTGTATGTCGGGGTCGAGGTAATGGCCGGGGACGCGATCGGCACGTATGGGCTGGGCTTTGGCCTGCCGCTCGACGAGACCAAGTTTTTCACGGCCCTGACCTTGTCGGGTATGATGGCGGGCTATGTCGCGGGCATGGTACTGGTGCCGCGTGTGGTCAGCCAGGAGCGGTATCTGGGGTTTTCGTGTGGGCTGGCGATCGTGCTGACCATCGCTGCGTTCCTGACGCAGGGTTATGTCTCGGTATTCTGCGTCGCGGCACTGGGCTTTGCGAACGCCATGATGTTTCCGGCAATATTTCCTACGGCCATTGTCGGGGCGGGTCGCGGAACGCCGCTGGCCGCTGCGTTGCTTGTCATGGCGTTCTGCGGGGGCGCTGTCGTGCCGCAGGTTTTCGTCGCCCTAAAGGCATCATTCGGGTTTCAGGGCGTGTTCGCCAGCATGATGATCCCGTCCTATGTTTTCATCCTGCTGTACGCGTCTGTTGCCGGGGGCAAGCGCGTGGCTGCGGTGCAGGACGCGGTGCCGGTCTGATCCCGGCAAGCTGGACACATGCTGGCGGCATCAGGCCGCCAGCGTCACGGCCCGTCGGGATTTGAGGAAATGTGCCGTGACCCGACGGCGCAGGGACGCCAGATCGGGCAGGATGCTGTTGTGCAGCGCGCGCACGCTGTCGTGCGTGGCGTAAAAACGTGGGGCGTCGATGCCGGGCACGCGGATCGCAGTGCCGAGGAAGATGCCGTCAAATTCGATAATTGTTGAGCTGTGCATGGGAATGACCGTCGGTAAGCATCACGGGCGACGCACGCACCGGTGTCCGGGGTGCATCGATATCAGGCGCGGGAAAGCACGCGACATCGGCGTGATTTATGAGCGCGACACATAACTGGCATGACTGGCATCAAGTTTCGCGCTCCCTTCAAAAGAATGTCGGATGATCTTCCGGCAGTTCCAGGGCGCATACATGCCGCGGCAGCCGGGTAGGGTCAAATAAATTATCTTCTGATGATGTTAATCTTATATTACACGATTAATTATAGTTAAATATAGCCAGTCTCACTGTCCGGTTCGGTCCTGATCCTGCGCGGGGGTTAGGGCTGTCGGACCTTGCGTCACCTGTCGTGCGACGTTGGGCATCAGATCGGGGCGTGCCCAGCAATCCACCCCGCTCCAGCCTTGGGTGCAATAGGGCTGGGGCGCTGGCGGACGCTCTGCCGGGGCGCACCAAGCGCGCCCGTAATCCAGATTGGCGGGATTGCAATCGCGTCCGGTGATGGCGCTGGCGACCACATCGGGTGAGGCGCAGCCGGACAGGCATGACAGCAGCGCGCCGACCAGCACCGCCAGCAAGCCCAGGCGAAGCAGGGCCGCAGTTGCGAGGGAGGTCAGGCTGCGGGAGGGAAAAAGAGCGTGCATCGTCCCGCGATCCTGCCACCGGATCGGTAAACAAACTCCCAACACGCGGGCGGCGGTTACGTCATGTTGCGATGGTCCGGATCGTGGCGTTTGCCCATGGCGGCGGGTGCCTGTATGGTCCGGCCGTTTGAACAGTGGAAAGCGGGTCTCAGCGTGGCCGACGACATCATCAGGGAAGTCAACGAGGAAGTGCGGGCCGAGCAGATGCGCGTGCTGGCCCGTCGTTATGGCGGCGTTGCAATCGGCGTCGTCGTGGTCGCGCTGTGCGTGATCGGTGGTTGGCAGTACAACGCGTGGCGCACACGGCAGGCCGTTGCGGAGGCCGCCGGGCGGTATTTTGCCGCCTCGCAACTGGCTACATCGACCCATGTATCCGCCGGCACCGCGCCGCTGTCCGATGACCAGAAAAAGGCGGTCGCCGATTTCAGGGCGATCGCGCAGAACGGGCCGGAAGGCCTGCGAACCCTGTCCAGCCTGCGCCTTGCGTCCCTGGCGATGGGCAGCGGTGACAAAGCGGGTGCGCTGGCCGCGTGGCAGACTGTGCGTGACGATCCGGCCGCCGACCCGGCGCTGCGGGCGTTGGCAAATCTTCTGTGGGTGCAGAACCAGCTTGACACGGCAGACCCTGCCGCCCTGCGCCAGCGCCTCGAAACGCTGACGAAGGGCCACGGGGCGTGGCGCGGCCTGGCGCAAGAAGCGCTGGCCATGCTCGATCTTCGCGATGGGCATGAGGCGGATTCGCGTCGTATTCTGGCAGGGTTGTCGCAGGACCCCGATGCACCGGATGGTGTACGTGCCCGCGCTGGCGCCCTGCTACAGACATTTGCCGCGGCGCCCACGGGTGCCCCGGCTGCCGATAAATGACGACTGCCTGAATTTCCGACCGCTCCGTATCCACCTCCATGCCTACACACACGCCAGGAAGACGATGAACGACGCAGCAGATTCTCCGGCTCAGGTCCCGGCCCGCTCACCGCTTGCACGCCGGTCGCTGTTGCTGGCCGGTATCGGCCTTCCTGCCGCCCTTGGCGGCTGCGGCATCTTCGCGGATGACGACAAGCCGATTCTGGCCGGTCATCGCACGAATGTCCTTTCGACCGGCGACGGTCTGACCGTCGACCCGGACGAACACGCGCCGATCACAATTCCCGCGCCTGTCAATGTGACCGAGTGGTCGCAGCCTGGACGCGTGCCGTCGCATATCGGTGTGAACGCTGCCCTGCCGGGGCGCACGCTGCAGTGGTCGCGCAAGATCGGCGCGGGTATTTCCGAGCCGTCTTTCCTGTCCTACATCGCGCTGGGCTCGACCGGTCGGGGTGCGGTCGGTGCGACGCCGGTGGTCGGCGATGGCCGTCTGTTCGTCGCAGACGCGCAGGGCGTCGTCAGTGCCTATAGCTGGCCCGCGATGGCCAAGCTGTGGACGTTCTCCCCCAAGCCGAAAAAGATGCAGTCCAGCAATCTGGGCGGCGGAATTTCGCTGGCGGGCGATACGCTGTATATCGTCGACGGCGTTGCCGAGACGCTGGCGGTGGAGGCCGCGACCGGCAAGGTGCGCTGGCGCACGGACCTTGGCACACCGGGTCGTTCGGCTCCGACCGTGGTGGATGGGCGCGTGTTCTTCGGCACCATCGACGAACGCCTGTTCGCGCTGGAAGCCGCGACCGGCAAGGAACTCTGGCGCTATAGCGCGACGCAGGCCGACACGGTGTATTTCGGCCAGCCCGCGCCTGCGGTGGTGGACGGAATTGTCGCCGCTGGCTTCGGGTCGGGCGATCTGGTGGCCTTGCGTGCCGAGTCCGGCGAGGTCGTCTGGAGCGACGCGCTGGGCAGCACCGGTGGCCGTGCGGCGGTCATGGATTTCTCATGCGTGCGGGCGATGCCGGTTGCGTTCGACCGGACGATCTATGCGATTTCTGTCGCTGCGGTCATGGTTGCGATCGATGCGCGTTCGGGCCGTCGCTTGTGGGAGCGTGCGGTGGGCGGCCAATGCACGCCGCTGGTGGTCGGGGACTGGATTTTCATCCTGTCGTCCGACGAACAGGTGGCCTGTATCGACCGCCTGACTGGCCGTGTGCGCTGGATTTCCCAGCTCCGGCGCTTCGTGCGGGTCAACAAATCGAAAAATGCAATGGCGTGGACCGGTCCTGTTATGGCAGGAGGCAAGCTCATTTGCATCAGCACGCTGGCCAGCGACGGCATGGCGGTTCTTGATCCGGTCACGGGCAAGATCGAGGCGGTGGATAAAATGCCTGGTACGTCGACCGTCATGCCGATCGTTGTGAACGATCGCATGCTGATCCTGACCGACGACGGTAAGCTGCACGCTTACGGTTGATCGTGTCGGGGCGGGAAGCCCGGGCGAGAGTTGAGTTAAGGAACATTGGTTGTGAAGCGCCCGAACGATCTGCCCCCTGAAACCGGACTGCCGACGGTGGTCATCGCCGGCCGACCCAACGTGGGCAAGTCCACGTTGTTCAACCGGCTGGTCGGGCGGCGTCAGGCGCTGGTTGCTGACACCCCCGGCGTGACGCGCGACCGCAAGGAAGGCGAGGCGATGGTGCGCGGTCGGCGCATTCGCCTGATCGACACGGCTGGTCTGGAAGAAGCAGCCCCCGATACGCTGTATGGCCGCATGCGGGCTTCGTCAGAAGGCGCGGTGGCGCAGGCCGATCTGGTGCTGTTCTGCATCGACGCGCGCGCCGGTATCACCCCGACCGACACGCATTTCGCGAACTGGCTGCGCCGGCAGAATCGCCCGGTCATGCTGGTGTGCAACAAGACCGAAGGTCGTGGCGGTGCGGCCGCGGCGATGGAAGCCTATTCGCTGGGTCTTGGCGATCCGCTGGCGATTTCCGCAGAGCACGGCGAGGGCATTGCCCTGCTGATGGCCGAAATCGTCGAACGCCTGCCCGAGCGCGCTGTGGTCGAGGCTGACGACGAGGACGAATTCGACTTCCCGCTGCCCACGGATGAAGAGGCCGAGGAGGAGGAACGCCCCGCGGGTCCCCTGCGTCTGGCGATCGTCGGGCGTCCGAACGCGGGTAAATCCACGCTGCTGAACCGCCTGCTGGGCGAGGAACGCATGATTACCGGGCCGGAGCCCGGTCTGACGCGCGATTCGATTGCGGTGATGTTCGACGACGGCGTGGGGCCGGTGCAACTGGTCGATACGGCAGGTCTGCGACGCAAGGCGCGTATCGAGGAATCCCTCGAGAAGATGTCGGTTTCGGCATCGATCGAAGCGCTGAAGATGGCCGAGGTCGTCGTCCTGACGCTGGACGCCAATCTGGGCGTTGAGGAGCAGGATCTGCAGATCGCGCGACTGGTCGAGCGTGAGGGCCGGGCCTGCATCATCGTGCTGAACAAGTGGGATGCGGTCGAGGACCGGATTGCCACCCGCAAGGCAATCTCGGACCGGTTGAGCATTTCGCTGGCGCAGATGCGCGGGATCGAGGTGATTTCGTTCTCCGCGCTGACGGGTGCCGGTATCCACAAGCTGATGCCGGCCGTTCGCCGCGCGCACGATGTCTGGAACCGTCGCGTGCCAACCGGTGCGCTGAATCGCTGGTTTGAAAGCGCGCTGGAGCGTCACGCTGCACCGCTGGTCGAGGGACGGCGCCTGAAGCTGCGTTACATCACGCAGGCCAAGGCGCGGCCGCCAACCTTCATCATCTTCGGCACCCGCGCTGAACAGACGCCGGAAGATTATCAGCGCTATCTGGTCAACAGCCTGCGCGAGACGTTCGACCTGCCGGGCGCTCCGATCCGGCTGACGTTCCGCGGCACGAAGAATCCCTACGCCGACCGGACCGACTGAGTCTGGAATTTCGGGCAACTCCGGGGTGACAAGGCTGCGTATTGCCCCGCCTTGCGTAAACGTCCCGGTGTCCAGAGGGCCGAGCCCTGAGACAGGCCCTGTTGCAAGAAACCGCCTTAAGCATTTCTCCCCGGCGCGGTGGGCCAGGTTGAGTGGGGAAGGCCGGGCTTTGCCCGGACCCGGCAGTGACCTCAGGTCCCTGCGCCCCGGCTTTTTCTGAAATCGATGAGTGTCTGAAGGGCAGGGCGGTGAAAGCGCGCCGCCTTAGCTGATGAACTGCGCGATAATCATGCAGAACACGAGGCCCAGCACGGCGATCAGGGTCTCAATCACGCACCACGTCTTGATCGTCTCCGGCACGGTCAGGCCGAGATATTCCTTGATCTGCCAGAATCCGGCGTCGTTCATCGGGCTCAGCGCCACCGACCCCGCGCCCGTGACCAGCACCATCAGTTCGGGCGACGTTCCGTGCGAGTGCAGCAGGATCGGCCCGGCGATGCTGGATGCTGTGCTCATGGCGACGGTGGCCGAACCCACGGCCACGCGCACGACCACGGCCAGCAGCCACGCCAGCAGCAGCAGCGGCACGTGGGCCGCGAGCGCCACGTCCGTGATCGCCTTGGACACGCCGCTATCGACAAGTTCGCGACCGAAACCGCCGCCCGCGCCGATCAGCAGCATGATCAGTGCGGTTGGACCCAGACACTCGGTGGTGAATTTCAGAATGGTGTCGCGGGAGAAGCCGCGCGCAAGGCCCAGCGTATAGAATGACAGGACTGTTGCCAGCAGCAGCGCGATGTCGGTGTTGCCGATGAAGTGGATCATCTGGTTGGCGAGGGAGCCCTTGGGCGTCACCAGATCGGCAAAGGATGCGAGCAGCATCAGCAGTACCGGCGACAGGATCGTCAGGGCCGTGATCGAGAAGGGCGGCAGCTTTTCCGGCACATTGCGCGACGTGAACTGCTCGGCCAGGGCGGGCGCGTTGTTGAACTTCACGTAGCGAGAGATAAAGGTGGAATAGAGCGGGCCCGCGATGATCGCGGTCGGCAGGCCAACGACAATACCCCACAAAATCGTGCGACCGATATCGGCATGATAGGCAGTCAGTGCCAGCAGGGTCGCCGGGTGGGGCGGGATCATTGCGTGGGTCACGGACAGGGCGGTGGCCATTGGCATGGCGATCAGCAGCAGCGGCGTGGTCGTTCGCTTGGCCAGCGTGAAGACCAGCGGGATCAGCAGGACGAACCCGACCTCGAAAAAGACCGGCAGGCCGATCATCAGGCCGATCAGCATCATGGCCCACTTGATCCGTTTTTCCCCCGCGAGGCGGGTGATGGTCAGCGCGATCTGGTCCGCACCACCGGATTCGGCCAGCATCTTGCCCAGCATGGTGCCCAGCGCGATGACGGCGGCGATATGCCCGAGCACATGGCCCATCCCGCCTTCGAACGAGGCGACGACCTTGTCCGCGGGCATGCCGGCCACCAGCGCCAGCAGCAGCGAAACTGCAAAAAGAACCAGAAACGGATTCAGGCGGAAACGCGCGATCAGCACGATGACGGCGATGATCGAGGCGGTGGCAAGGCCAATGGCGAAGACAGCGTTCATGAGCGCATCTCGCTGTGCGGGTTAACATCTGTCAACAGGGCCGAACCTTGGCATGAACGGCGCGACAACACGCAAAAGTGCTCTGGCAGGGTCCCGTAAGCGGGCGGGATAACAGGATTCTGCGTTCTGGACAGCGAATGTGGCGAATGATCTTTTGGATCGATCACATGAGTGGAAACAGTGCACGTGCACCGCGTTCAGTATGCCACACGTAATGGTGAAGACAGACCGGACAGAACCGGCGGGGAGAAGACGATCATGAACCAGACGGTGCCACGGGATGCCGAAGCCGAATCCTCCAGCAAACACAGGGCGTTCGGGGTCGCGCTGCTGGCGGCGCTGGCGGGACTGATGTTCGGGCTGGATACCGGCGTGATTGCCGGGGCTCTGCATTTCATCGCCGACACGTTCCATGCCTCCAGCCGCACGCAGGAGTGGATTGTCTCCTCCATGATGGCGGGTGCGGCGGTGGGCTCGGTCGGGGCGGGGGCGATTTCGTTCCGTTTCGGGCGCAGTGGCGCGATGGTGGGGGCTGCGGTGCTGTTCCTGATGGGGACGGCAGCCTGCACGCTGGCACCGTCGATTGCGGTGATGATTGCCGGACGCGTGGTGCTGGGGCTGGCAGTGGGCATCGCGGCGTTTGCCGCCCCGCTTTATATCTCCGAGATTACCGAGGAAGCGACGCGCGGATCCATGATCTCGTTCTATCAGTTGATGGTCACGTTCGGGATCTTTGCCGCCTTTGTCTCGGATTCGCTGCTGGCGCCGGGCGGGCACTGGCGCTGGATGCTGGGCGTCATGGCGGTGCCGAGCACGCTGTTCCTGGTCGGGGCGCTGTTCCTGCCGCACACGCCGCGCTGGCTGATGATGCGCGGGCAGACAGCGGCGGCCCAGCAGGTGATGCGCCGTCTGCGCGGGGACGCGAAGGTCGCGGATCAGGAAATCAGGGAGATTGTCCAGCAACTTCGCAAGGAATCGGGCAGCGGGTTTGCGCTGTTCAAGCGTTCGGCCAATTTCCGCCGTTCGGTCGCGTTGGGTGTGGCATTGCAGATCTTCCAGCAGCTCACGGGTATCAACGTGCTGATGTATTATGCGCCCAAAGTGTTCGAGGCGGCGCATTTCGGTGTCTCGGCATCGGTCTGGGCCACCACGCTGGTGGGACTGACGAACATGGCGGCGACGGGCATCGCGATTGCGCTGGTCGATCGGTGGGGGCGTCGTCCCCTGCTGGTGGCCAGTTGCGCGGTGGCGGCTTTTGCGATGCTGGCGGCAGGCGGGCTGCTGTATCTGGGCGCGGATACGCAGGTGCAGCAGATTGCGCTGATCGGCATGGTCTTGCTGTTCGTGGTCGGGTTCGCGATGGGTGCGGGACCGCTGGTCTGGACGCTGTGTTCGGAAATCCAGCCGCTTCAGGGGCGCGACTTCGGCATTGCGTGCTCCACCTTTACCAATTGGGCGGCAAATTGGGTGGTCAGCAACACGTTCCTGACGTTGATGTCGGGGCTGGGAAATGCGGGCACATTCTGGCTGTTCGGGGCCTTTAACGTGGCGTTCATCGTGGTGACTTTGCTGTTCGTGCCGGAAACCAAGGATGTGTCGCTGGAGAAAATCGAGGATAGACTGATGCAGGGCACGCCTCTGCGGCAGTTGGGGCGCTGAATGACAAGAGCGACGGCGTCTGCCCGACCGTCGCTTACAGGGAGAGACCAAGCGCGTGATCATTACGTCAGACGAGACCGTCGATATCGCCACCCCGACCGGCCCGATGCGGCTGCATATTTTCCGCCCCGTGGCCGAGGGGCGATATGGTGGCGTCGTGCTGTATTCCGAGATTTATCAGGTGACGGCACCGGTGCGCCGTCTGGCGGCGATGGTCGCGGGCCTCGGCTATGTCGTGGCGGTCCCGGAGGTCTATCACGAATATGAAGCCCCCGGCTGCGTGCTGGCGTATGACAAGGTCGGCACGGATCGTGGCAATGATCTGAAGTTCACTAAGCCCGTCGCACAGTTCGACAGCGATTCGGTCGCGACGATCGACTGGCTGGCGGCGCATCCGGCATGCAATGGCGCAATCGGCACGTTCGGGGTCTGCCTTGGTGGTCATCTGGCGTTTCGCGCGGCAATGAACCCGCGGGTCAAGGCGGCGGCGTGTTTCTATGCCACCGATATCCACACCGGGACTCTGGGTGCGGGAAAGAGTGACGATTCGCTGGCCCGTTTCGGGGACATCCCTGGCGAGGTGATGATGGTCTGGGGCCGACAGGACCCGCACGTATCGTTTGAGGGACGGCAGAAAATCCGCGCCCGTCTGGAAGAGGCGGGCGTGAACTACACCTGGCACGAGGTGAACGGCCAGCATGCCTTCCTGCGGGACGAAGCCCCGCGCTTCGATGCAGCCCTTTACCTGCAGGCGATGGGGTGGACGAGCGCCCTGTTCAGGAGCACTTTGAACACTCCCGTCTGATCCCACCGGAGCCTTTTTTACATGAGCAGACTGCTTTCACGCCCCCCGGTTCTGGTCGAGGGGCAGGGTCTGTTCGGGGCTGCGCGAACGCGGGCGATGTTTGCGGTGGCGCTTTCGGTACTGCTGTCGGTGCTGGATTACGCCATCGCCAATGTCGCGCTGCCGACAATCGCGCAGGACATCCACACCGACCACGCATCGTCCATCTGGATCATCAATGCCTATCAGATGGCGTCGATGATGGCGCTGCTGCCCTTTGCGTCCCTTGGGGCGCGGGTGGGGTTCGCGCGCATGTGCCAGATCGGGATTGCGGTGTTCGTCGTTGCCTCCGTCTGGTGTGCGGTCTCCCACTCGTTGGTCGAGATCGCGCTGGCGCGTGCCCTGCAGGGGATGGGCGGCGCGTGCATCATGAGTGTGAACGTCGCGCTGGTGCGCTTCATTTATCCGCACAGCCTGATCGGCAAGGGCATCGCGCTGAACGGCGTTGTGGTGGCAAGCGGCGTGGCACTGGGCCCGACGATTGCGGCCATGGTCCTGTATGTCGCGCCGTGGCCGTGGCTTTTTCTGATCAACCTGCCGCTGGGTGCTTTGGCGATGTTCTTCGCGATCACCTCCCTGCCGCGCACGCCGCGCAGCGACACGCAGTTCGATGGTTTCAGCGCGCTGCTGAATGTCGTGGCGTTCGGCGGTCTGATCGTGGGTGTCGACAGTTTTGCCCACGGTGCAGGTCCGGTGCAGGTGATCGGGTTGATCGCGGTCGGTGCGGCGGCACTGGCGGCGCTGGTTGTGCGTCAACGCGGACGGCCGGCGCCGATGTTTCCGGTCGATCTTCTGGTTGTGCCGGAATTCGTCGGTGCGTTTCTTGTGGGCGTGACAGGGTTCATCGCGTCCAATTTCTTCATCATCTCGATGCCGTTCACCCTGCAAAATGTGCTTGGGCGGTCGGCTTCGGTCACCGGTCTGATGATCACCCCCTGGCCGGTCGGGATCGTGCTGATTTCGCCGCTGGTCGGGCGGATTGCGGACCGGCTTCCGGCGAGCGTCGTCTCCTCCATCGGGCTGGCCACGACCAGCTTCGGGTTCCTGATGCTGGTATTGTTGCCGCATGACCCGTCGAATTTGAACATCATCTGGCGGATCGGGATTGCGGGGATCGGGTTTGGAATTTTTCAGGCCCCGAACAATCGGGCGATGATGGTGGCCGCTCCCCCGGGCCGGGCGGGCAGCGCGAGCGGGATGGTGTCTGTGGCGCGTCTGCTGGGCCAGACGATCGGTGCGATGCTGGTGGCGCTCACGTTCGCGTTTGTGGGAACGGGTGCGACGGTCAGATGCCTGGAATTTGCTTCGGCATGCGCGTTGCTGGGCGCTATCGTCAGTGCCACTCGGTTAAAAGGGCGATCGCGCTCCACCGTGTGAGGAACTGAATATGGCGGTGGGTCGGCGATTTTTGCTGCGGATTGGCGGGGCTGCCGGTCTGGTGCTCGGCTTGAGTGGATGCTTCGAGCCGACTGGCCCGGTTTTCGGTGACTGGTATGGCTATCAGACCGGGGCGGCGGACGGATACGATCGCAGCGTCAGTCTGGTTCTGAATGGCACCCCCAACGCACGCTCGGGGGCTTATCACTATCGCGCGGTGCGCCGGATGAGCGGCGTGGGGTGGGCGACCACTGTCAGCGGAAATTCGGATCGATGGGACGGGCAGTGGCAGGCGCATAATGTGACTGTCGACGGACAGACCCTGACGCGCATCGACCTTGATAAGCTGCCGCCCAATGAACGGCATTCTTATATCCTGATGGCGGGCCATGTGCTTGTGCCGGTCAGTGTCGGCGGAAGCGGGCCGGATCTCACAAAACCCGGTCTGGAGTCACGTCTGGTGCCCCGGCCCCTGACGGCATACGGCTATGGCCGGGTGTAACGCGGCCGTGTAGCGTAACGTGCTGTTTCGGAGTGTTCTCTGATCCGGCTTCATGGTTTCATCAATTGCTCTGACACCTGCTCCGGAAGCATTGCGGCTGGGGCTGGCCGCGCGCGTCTCAAAGCGGCCTCCTGATCATGTCCGGGACGACAACCGGAAGGCTCGCGTGCGACGCGGGCTGCATAAGAACAGACAAGGGGATTCCATGAAGCAGAAACTCGCGCTGATGGCGGCGACATGCGCCCTGATATGCGGGAATGCCGCGCACGCCGCCGATGTGCCACCTTTCAAAACCATCCTGTACGGCGCTGCTTATTACGAGGAATATGCACCGACGGACCGGTTGGACCACGACATCGCGATGATGAAGGCTGCGGGTATTACCGTTGTGCGGATAGCGGAGTCGACGTGGGGCACCGAGGAACCGCATGACGGGGTGTTCGATTTCAGCCATATCGACCGCGTGCTGAATGCGATGGACAAGGCGGGGATCAAGGTCATTGTCGGCACCCCGACCTACGCCATTCCGACGTGGCTGGCGCGGGAACATCCCGATGTTCTGGCGATTACGCCAACCGGGCCGTCGATTTACGGCCATCGGCAGAACATGGATATCACGAACGCGCATTTCCTGTCGGCAGCGCAGAAGATGATCGTGGCGCTGGTGGACCATATGAAGGCGCATCCGTCGGTCATCGGGTATCAGGTGGATAACGAGACCAAATATTACGACACGTCAGGGCCGAACGTGCAGTCTGCCTTCGTGGCACAGTTAAAACATGACTGGCCCGATCTGGCGGCCTTCAACAAGGAGTTCGGGCTGGATTACTGGAGCAACCGGGTCAATGACTGGCGCGATTTTCCCAACGTCAACGGGTCGATCAATGCCAGTCTGACGTCGGCTTTTCGAACGTTCCAGCGCGGTCTGGTCACGCATTATCTGAAATGGCAGTCCGATCTGGTCCGCGCGCATGCCCGACCGGACCAGTTTATCACGCAGAATTTCGATCTGGACTGGCGCGGTTATTCCTATGGCGTTCAGACGAAAGTCAACCATTTTGACGCGGCAAAAGCGCTCGATATAGCCGGGATCGATATTTATCACCCCTCGCAGGACAAGCTGACGGGTACCGAAATTGCGTTTGGCGGGGACGTCGCCCGATCCCTGAAGCATGGCCAGAACTATCTGGTGATCGAGACGGAGGCGCAGGGTTTCCCGGACTGGACGCCGTATCCGGGACAGTTGCGGCTTCAGGCGTTCAGTCACCTCGCGTCCGGGGCGAACATGGTCGAATACTGGCACTGGAGCACCACCAACAACGCGTTCGAAACATACTGGCGGGGGCTGCTCGCGCAGGATGAGGGGGCGAACCCGACCTATGACGAAGCCAAGACGATCGGTGCGGATTTTGCGCGCCTGGGGCCGACGCTGGTCAACATGAAGAAGCATAATCGTATCGCGCTGTATGTCAGCAACCGGGCGCAGACGGCCTTTAACGAATTTGGTTTCGGCGAAGCACAGTCCGGCAAGTATAACGATGTGATCAGACCATTTTACGATGCACTGTATCGTATGAACGAAGAGGTAGACATCATCGACCCGTCGACGACCGACCTGTCCGGGTATGACCTGATCGTTGCCCCGCTGCTGTATGCCGCGACGGACGCTGAAATCGCGCGGTTGAATGATTTTGCCAAAAAAGGCGGTCACCTCCTCTATGGTTTCAAGAGCGGCTTTTCGGACGAGAACGTGAAAGTGCGTTCCGGCACGCAGCCCGGCGCCATAGCCGAGGCTGCGGGCGTGTCCTACACCCAGTTTACGCTGCCCGTGTCGGTGTCGCTTGAAGGCAATCCGTATCATGTGGCAGACGCGGACAACACTGCGCGGTGGTGGATGGAATTGCTGACACCCACAACGGCCAAGGTGTTGGCACAGTATCACCACCCGGCATGGAGCCGTTATGCGGCGATCACGCGCAACCAGTGGGGGCGGGGGGATGTGACGTATCTGGGCTTCATGCCCAGCGATGCGCTGATGGCGAAGATCATGGAAGACACGGTGCGCGATGCCGGCCTGTGGGGGGTGGCGCAATCCGCACATTGGCCGACCATCATCCGCAGCGGCGAACTGAGCGACCATCACGCTGTGCATTATATTCTGAACTACGCGCCCACGGCGGCAAATGTCTCCTATGGGTTCGGTGCATCGCACGATCTGCTGAACCAGCAGGCGGTCGCGCAGAACGGTACGGTGTCTGTCGGACCATGGGGTGTTGCGATCCTGCGCGAGGATACCGCCGGGCAGTAAATGCATTGGAATGGAAGTTTCACTTGCAAGTTAAACTTCCATTCAGTAGAAAGGCGTCATGACGACATCTCCGCTTACCCCTTCCGTTGTTGCATTGGCGGCAGAAACCCGTGCCGTGCTGGGGAAGTTTATCCGTCGGGTGCGCGAAGACACCGCGTCGGACGGTTTGACGTGGTCGCAACTCAGCGTTCTGGCGGTTCTGGAGCGCGATGGGCCGGCGTCGATCGCGGACCTGGCACGCCAGGCAGGGGTCAGGCCACAATCCATGGGCGCGACCGTCGCGGCACTGGAGAGCGATGGGTTGTTGGTGGGCACGCCCGATCCGGCGGACCGACGAAGAACGCTGTTTTCACTGACAGAACCCGCACGTTTACAGGTTTTGCAATCCCGCCGTGCGCGGGAGGACTGGTTGGCGCGTCGCCTTGTCGAACATCTGACCGAGGCGGAACGTGAAACGGTGCGCGCTGCCGTTACGTTGCTCGACCGTCTGGCATCACGATGACTGCCGCTTTGATATATGTTGAAAAGATGAGGAAAAAACAGTGACTATCACAACGCTTGACCCATCGACTGCGCTGATCGTCATTGACCTGCAGAAAGGCATTGTCGCCTTGCCGACGGCTCACCCTACGGCGGATGTCGTCGCGCGCTCGTCCAGGATTGCGGACGCGTTTCGCGCGCGGAACCTGCCCGTCGTGTTGGTGCATGTGACGGGCCTGCCGCAGGTGCGTGTCGATCAGCCGCCGGGGATGAAGGGCCTGCCTGAAGGTTTCGCGGATTTCGTGCCGGAATTGAACATTCAGGACACCGATCATCTTGTCGCCAAGCAGAGTTGGGGGGCGTTCAGCAATCCCGAGCTCGACCGGATTTTACAGGCGTCGAGTGTCACGCAGGTGGTGATTGTCGGCATTGCCACCAGCATCGGTGTGGAATCCACAGCGCGCGAGGCCTTTGCACGCGGTCTGAATGTGACGCTCGTGGTCGATGCGATGACAGATATGCACCAGGACGCGCACATCAATTCGTTGACGCGGATTTTCCCCCGCCTTGCCGAGACCGGCACGACTGAGGACCTTCTGGCGTATCTCGCCGCGTGAAGCGGCGTTAAAAGAGGTTATTTTGGCAGGCACTTTTCGTTCTCTGCGTGTCAGGAACTATCGCATCTGGGCCAGTGGCGCGATCGTCTCGAACATTGGCACCTGGATGCAGCGCGTCGCGCAGGACTGGGTCGTTCTGACCCAGCTGACGCATCATAATGCCTCTGCTGTCGGGATTGTCATGGCGCTGCAGTTCGGCCCGGTTGCGGTGTTGTTGCCGGTGACCGGCATGGTGGCCGACCGTTTTGACCGGCGTCGCGTCCTGATGGTGACGCAGGCCTCGATGGGGCTTCTGGCCTTGTGTGCGGCGACGTTGCTCGGGTTGGGTTGGCTGCGGTTGTGGCATGTGTGGGGTCTGGCACTTCTGCTGGGTATTCTCACGGCTTTTGATTCTCCGTGTCGGCAGACGTTCGTATCGGAACTGGTGGGTGACAAGGAACTCAGCAATGCTGTGGCGCTGAATTCCAGTTCTTTCAATCTGGGGCGCATGATCGGACCTGCTGCTGCGGGCGCGATGATTGCCGCGGTCGGGTCAGCGTGGGTGTTTTTGCTCAATGCCCTGTCATTTATTGCCGTCTTGACGTCGCTCTCCCTTTTACGGGTCGGGGAACTGCACCGTGCGAAGCGCCGGGCTGCAGAGCCGGGCGATTTTCTGGCAGGGTTCGGCTATATTCGCAAACGCCCAGACCTGATAACGGTTTTGAGCATGCTGTTTCTGATCGGTACGTTCGGGCTGAACTTCCCCATCTACATTTCGACAATGGCCGTTTCGGTTTTTCATGTCGATGCCGGTCGGTTCGGGATTCTGACGACGATGATGGCCGGGGGTTCCGTAGCCGGGGCCCTGCTGTCGGCACGCCGCACAGGCAGTTCAATTGAACTTCTGTCCTTTGCCGCCGTCGGCTTTGGCGTCTTGTGCGGCGTGGCGGCCTTGATGCCGCACTTCGTGCTGTTCGGTGCGGTTCTGGTCATTCTGGGTCTGGTGACGCAGACTTTTACAACGTCCGGCAACGCCTATGTGCAGATTGCCACGGCACCCGAAATGCGCGGGCGTGTCATGGCGATCCTGCTGGCGCTTTCGCTGGGGGGGACGCTGTTCGGGGCGCCGATTGTCGGATGGGTCGGTGATCGGATGGGGCCGCGTTGGTCGATGGGATGCGGCGCTCTGGCCGGAATCTGCGCGGGCCTTATGGGTTGCATCTATTGGCTCAGGCAGCGTCGGGTGTCTGTGACAGCGGACGATTCTGCCACACGCTGAAGTCCAGGGCGAGCCGAAGGCTGGCGACGTACGCGGGTTACCGTGTCGGTTCTGATTTCAGACACTTTCCGCGCACGTCGGGATATTTTCCGCAGACCGATGGATTGACTGCAACCGTCAGGTCCGCACGCTGCCTTTCTGGCGGAAACGATCCAGCGCCACCGCACCGATAATCACCAGGCCCTTGATGATGAACTGCCAGATATCCGAAACACCCATCAGGATCAGACCGTTGGACAGCACTGCAATAATCAGGCCGCCAATCAACGTGCCCCAGATCGAGCCGATGCCACCCACGAATGACGTGCCACCCAGAATGACTGCGGCAATGGCGTCCAGTTCGTACGACTGGCCGAGTTGCAGGCCGTTGGCCGCGTAGAGCCGGGCGGACGACATCACGCCCCCAAGCCCGGCCAGCAATCCTGAGACGCCATAGACGAACATCAGGATCAGCGCGACGTTGATGCCTGCCAGCCGCGCCGCAGCCATGTTGCCACCGACCGCGTAAACCCGAACCCCCAGCACGGTCCGACGCAGGATATACCACGCCACTGCCACCACCACGAGTGCGATGATCGCAAGCCACGGAATGACGATCCCGTGCCCGACGGGAATCCCGTCGTTTCCAATCCAGGCATAAGACAGATCCGAATTGAAAATCGTCTTGTCAGCACCCAGAAGACGCGCAAGTCCCCGGACTGCCGTCAATGATCCAAGCGTCACGATGAAGGGTGGTAATCCTCCCCACGCGATCAGTCCGCCATTCAGCAGACCGATCCCGAGACCCATCGCGAGACAGGCCGGAATCGCAAGCCATGCCAGAGACCCGGCCAGCGACGTCATCAGCGCGATCATGGCCGATGCGGCAAGGATAGATCCCACGGACAGGTCGATCCCGCCCGTCAGGATCACGAACGTCATGCCGGTGGCCAGCACGATATTGATCGACGCCTGCTGTGCCACGATGGACAGGTTCTGCGCCGTTAGAAACCGGTAGTCGCCCGCCAGATGAAACCCGATCGCCAGCAGGATCAGGACCGGCAACATGCCGGCCGCCTGAAGCACCGAACGCATCTGGGCCTTGCGGGCGCCTGCACTTGCGGGCGGGAGGGCGGGGTGGGTGGGCGCGGATGCAGCCATTCACGAAAATCCCTAAAATTCAGGCCGCGTTTTCAGAAGCGGCCAACGTCATGATGGCATGTTGGGTGGGGGCGGGTTGCCCTGGCCCCCCGACTTCCCCGGCAATATGGCCTTCGCGCATGACGATCACGCGGTCGCTGACCCCGAGAATTTCCGGCAATTCCGAGGAGATGACGAGGATCGCCATGCCCTTTTTCGCAAGTTCGTCGATAATGCGATAGATTTCGGATTTCGCACCGACATCCACACCGCGCGTCGGCTCATCAAGGATCAGCACACGCGGTCCGCTTTCCAGCAGACGCGACAGCAGGATTTTCTGCTGGTTCCCACCAGAGAGGCTGCCGACATTGACCGCGGTATTGGCTGCCCGCACCCGCATGGCCGCAAAGGCCGCGCGTGCGCGTTCGTGCGCGCGGCGCAGGTTCAGACGACCGGCAAACCCCGAATCCCGCTCGATGACATCGAGTACGATATTGGTCTCGCACGACATGTCGAGGAACAGCCCGAGTGCTTTGCGATCTTCCGTCAGATAAACAACACCTTCGCGGATTGCATCTGACGGTCCCTCTGGTGCGAACGGCTTGCCTTCAAGCGTCATGCTGCCGCCGTGGGCGGTGTCGGCCCCGAAGATCAGGCGCGCAAGCTCGGTGCGCCCGGCCCCGACCAGCCCGGCAAGCCCCAGGACCTCACCCCGATGGAGGGAGAAGGAACAGGGATGCACGCGCCGTCCGCCATCCGTCAGGCCCTCGACCGACAAAACAGCGTCGCCTCGGACATCGGCTTCATCATGGGATTTCATGTAGAACGATGAAATATCGCGTCCCACCATCATCCGCACCAAGGCGTCGGACGAGATTTCCCCTCGCTCCAGCGTGCCGACATAGTGGCCGTCGCGCAGCACGGAAACCCGGTCTGCCAACTCGTAAATCTCGGCCATGCGGTGACTGATATAGATCAGCGCGATGCCTTCTTCGCGCAGTTTCCGCACCAGCGTGAACAGCCGGTCCGTCTCGCGCGAAGACAGCGCCGTGGTCGGTTCATCGAGCACGAGAATCTTAGCGTCGCGAAACAGTGCACGCGCGATTTCCACCAATTGCTGCTCGGCAATCGACAGGGTCGAGACGATGGTTTCCGGCCCGAACGGCGCGCCCAGACGTTCCAGAACCGGCCGGCAGCTTTCGCGCAGGCGCGTGCGGTCCAGACGACCGCCGACCAGCATCGGCTCGGCACCCAGATGGATGTTTTCCGCAACGCTCAGGTT
>Ga0157365_10000223_pt1 | contig 26596 bp, 21 predicted proteins | sample AttsexASBM3_FD_111478 | JGI IMG/M metagenome (GOLD analysis project Ga0157365, IMG submission 111478) | Fungus gardens microbial communities from leaf cutter ant in Ribeirão Preto, State of São Paulo, Brazil - Atta sexdens ASBM3 | ecosystem: Host-associated > Fungi > Mycelium > Unclassified ... | reverse complement strand
GCCTGTCGCGCCAGCGTTTCCAGCGCCACACGCTCCGGCCCCTCGCCCGCAATCACCAGATGCGCGCCGGGCACCTTCCGCATCGCGGGGATCAGCACATCGAACGCCTTGTTGGTGTGCAACCGTCCCAGGGCCAGCACCATCGGTGCGGAGGGCGGCAGGAAGTCCGGCCGCACCGGGATCGTAGTGCCGAAATCATCCGCAAAGTTCGGCAGGTAATGCGCCCGGTCCGCAGGCCACCCCTGTTCGCCCAGCCACCGGACAATACCGCGCGTATTGCCGATCAGGTGATCGCAATGCCGATAATATCCAAGATCGTAAAATCCACCGAGACGGCCCGCAATGACCCACGGGCCGGGCGGCGTGAACCGGGCGGCCCGGTTCATCCATGCCACCACGATACGCGGATCGAAACGCTTCAGCGTGCGATGCAAACGCGGGCGGGTCAGCACATCCAGCCCGCCACCAAAGCGCAACTGCCGCAACGGCACGGCCTGTGCGCGCAAGCGCGCCGCACGCCCGGGTTCACGACGGATCACCGACAATACATCGGTCCTGTCAGGCTGGGCCGCCTGAGCCGCGCACAACCGCTCGAAAAACAGTTCCGCGCCGCCGACGCGCGCGCCCGCCATCACATGCGCCACGCGTACGGCGTGATCGTCCCGCGCGGTCACAGACGGGGGGCCGTTTTGCAATATCTGATCATCAGATCCTTATTTCCCCTCCGCTGACAGCAGCCCGAGAGCCGCCTCGCGTGCGGCCTCGACCGGCAGATCGGCAATACGTGCCTGTCCCTCTGCCCCCGGTGCGACCACATATGTCGCGACCGGCCCGGAGGGCGCATATTCCGAAACGCGCGAAGGGCCGAACAGGCCAAGCGTCGGCGTGCCGCACGCGGCAGCAAGATGCATCAGTCCGGAGTCGTTGCCCACGAACAAAGCGCAACAGGCCAGGCGCGCTGCCACCTCAGGCAATGTCAGTTGGCCGCCCAGATCGACCACGCCATGGGCCGACAATCCCGCGATAACAGGTGCGGCAAGTGCGGCTTCCTGGTCGCCGGGGCCATAGAACACAACCGGTCGCGCGTTCGGAAAGCGCTGCGCCAAATCTTCATACAGGGTGATAAAGTGCGACGCGGGCCAGACCTTGCCGTCCCAGTTGGCCGTGGGTCCAAGTCCGATCCAGCGCGGGCCGTCCGGCAGCGCAGCCTGCGCGTCCTTGCGGTTCTGCGCGTCCGTCCACATGACCGGCATCGGCGGTGGGGTCAGCCGAAACAGCCGGGCGATGTGCCCCACGCGCCGCCCGGGACGCCGACCGCCACGCATGATCACGCGCCGCCGCGCCCACAGCGCGAAGCTGACGCCAGAGCCGCGAAGATCGACCACCAGATCCCAGCGCGTGCCCACGCAGGCGCGCCAGAGTTCCAGCCAGTGCAGATCGTGCCGACGCTTGGTCACGATGATGGTGCGCTCCCGCCCCGGCAGGTGTTCGAACACCCCCGCCGCGACAGGCCCGCACGCAACGGTGAACCGGGCATTGGGCAGGTTGCGGTGCAGATGATCGAGCAACCCGGTGGAAATCACCGCATCGCCCAGCCGTGTCGCCGTAATAAAAAGAATACGCATTGACGTCAGACTTATCCCAGCACGCGCGATCCGCCAAACGCCGGCCCGCTTTGCCCCTTGCCCCGCGGGGCGCGCGACGCCACTGTTACGTGCATCATGACCTGCCTGACCCCCCTTCCCGATCGCACCGTCCTCGCCGTCAGCGGGGAAGACCGCTTCACCTTCCTGCAGGGGCTGGTGTCCAACGACGTGATGTCGCTGCAGACACAGCCGGCGGTCTGGAGCGCCTATCTGACCGCGCAGGGCAAATATCTCGCCGATTTCTTCATGATCGCCGATAGCGCACAGGACCGCATCCTGCTGGACTGCGACGCCGCACAGGCTGCGATGCTGGCACCGCGCCTATCGCGCTATCGGCTACGTGCGAAAGTGGCAATTGCACCCACCGATCTCGCCGTGCATGCCGCATGGGGCGACGTCGCGCCGGAAGGCGAACTGGTGGTCAAGGACCCGCGCACCGGCGGTGGCGGCTGGCGCGTGATCGGTCCCGCCAGCACACCGAACGCTACATTTGAAGCGTATGAAGCCCACCGGATCGGATTGTCGCTGACGGACGGCGCGCAGGACTGCGAAGCCGAAAAAACGCTGCTGCTCGAGGCGAATTTTGACCTTCTGGGCGGCATTTCCTGGACCAAGGGGTGCTACATGGGTCAGGAGCTGACGGCGCGCACGCGCTATCGTGGGCTGGTGCGGCGGCGGTTGATGCGCGTGACGTCCCACAGCACACTGCCTGCGCCCGGAACCCCGGTGATGCAGGGCGAGAAGCTGGTCGGCGACCTGCGCTCGGTCGTCGGGACGCAAGGCATGGCCATGCTTCGCACCGAATCCATTGGTCAGATCCTGACGGCCGACGGCGTGACGCTGCGTGCAGCCCCCGCGTCCTGGCTTGCAGAAACCCTGACTCAAACTGCCGAGAGTTGACCCAAATGACTGCCGCCCCGATTGCCGACCCAGTCCTGCGCGCAAGCCTTGTCGAGCGCGCGCGCTTCAACGCCGACGGCCTGATTTCCGCCGTGGCGCAGGATCATGAAACCGGCGATGTCCTGATGCTCGCCTGGATGAACCGCGAATCTCTGGATGAGACGCTGGCCACGGGCCGGGTCTGCTATTTCTCCCGCTCCCGCGCGAAACTGTGGCGCAAGGGGGAGACTTCGGGACAGGTGCAGACCCTGATCGACGCGCGAATCGACTGCGACGGGGACGCCATCCTGCTGCTGGTGTCTCAAGACGGAGTTGCATGCCACACCGGCCGGCGTAGCTGCTTTTACACTGCTCTCCGTCCGGAAGGCGCTGTCATCATCGCCGAGCCATTGATCTCGCCCGAGGCGCTTTACGGCGCCTGAGCCGCAGACCGCGTTTCGGCCAACAACGCCACGATTTCATCGGCCGCTGCATCGGCAGGCAGACGGTCGCCCGCCCGCAGGCTGTCCATGACGGCGCGGAACCCGTCACGCTGGGTCTGCGCGGCACCATCATCCGACAGCAACCTCACGACTTCCTCCGCCAGGCGCTGCGGGGTGCAGTTTTCCTGCAGCAATTCCGGGACCAGAGCGCGCTCGGCCAGCAGATTGACCATCGCGACAAACGGCACCTTGATCTGCCGCCGCACGATGGCAGCAGTGATCGGATTGACACGATAGGTCACGGCCATCGGCACCCCCGCGAGTGCCAGTTCGAGCGTCGAGGTGCCGGATTTGGTCAGGGCCGCACCGGCGGCAGCAAACGCATCGTGCTTTTCCGACACATCCGTGACGACAATCGGTTTGATCGGCCATTTCGACGCCACCCGTTCCACCGTCGCCGCCACCACGGGCGAGACAGGCAGCACCGGCACCAGATTCGGCACCCGGTGACGCAACAGGCCCAGCATCCGGGCGAAAACCGGCAGCAAACGCGGCACTTCGGAGCGTCGGCTGCCGGGCATCAGGATCAGGACCGGCGCATCGGGCGGCAGACCGTGCCGGGCGCGAAAGCGGGCACCGTCGCCCCTGTCGGCTTCGGATTGCAGCACCGGGTGGCCCACGAACCGCGCGTCCAGCCCATGACGACCGAAGAAAGCGCGCTCGAACGGCAGCAGGCACAACAGCCGGTCCCAGAGGCCCGGAAACTCGCGCACCCGATGCTCCCGCCACGCCCAGACCTGCGGTGCGACATAATGCACGCGCGTCACGCCAAGCGGCTCGATCCGACGCAACAGACGCAGCGCAAACCCCGGCGAGTCGATCGTGACCACCAGATCGGGGCGGCGGGATTCAATATCTTCGACAGCCTGTGTCAGGCGGCGGGCCAGCAGACGTATCCGGGGCAGGATTTCCACCAGCCCCATGACGGCCAGATCGGAAAGCGGAAACAGGGGCACCAGCCCCTCGGCCTGCATCCTTGATCCACCGACGCCACAGAACGCGACACCCGGTAAGCGCGCCCGCAACGCGTGCATCAGACGCGCGCCCAGAACGTCGCCGCTGGCTTCTCCGGCCAGAATCCAGATTGTCGGCGCGCGGACGTCATCAAGGCGGTGCGGTTCAGATGTCATGCATCAAGCCTCTAGTCGATCCAGCCCAAAGCGCAAAGAGCGGGGCTGCGGGAGGATGTTTTGATGCCCGTCAATCGAAACGCTTCTCGAAAAACACCCGGCTGAACCCTTCGTCCGTCCGGCGCGCAACCTCGACATACCCCAAATGCGGATAGATCATGAGGTTTTCGGTCATCTTCTCGTTCGTATAAAGATTGATTCCGGTCAGAGACAGGCGCCGTGCCTCGTCCTCACACAGCCGGATCAGCGCCTTGCCGATGCCGCGCCCTGACGCCGTGGGCAGGACTGCGACCGCGTCCAGATGCATCCAGCCATCCTTCGGAAAGAACACGACGACACCCAGCAACCCATCGTGTTCGTCAACCGCAAGATGGGCATGACCGGCAGCGACATGGACCGCATAATCCGCGACCATCGGTGCGGGCTCGCGGCCAATCGCCGTAACGTAGCGGGCGTAGGCAAGACGCATGCAGGCCTGGATGGCTGTTATGTCCCTCTGGACTGCCTTGCGAATCACCCGATCTTCCCCGCTGGTCTGGCGCCATGTGCGCCCGGCTGTCACATCTCCTGATACTTTGCCGGATCCTGATCGTCGATACGCCCGTCCGGGCGCGCCAGCGTCGCGATGCGGGCCATCTGGCCTTCATCCAGTTCGAAATCGAAGATCGAGCGGTTGGCGACCTGCCGTTCCGGCGATGCGGACTTCGGCAGCGGAATCGCGCCGAGCTGGTGGTGCCAGCGCAGGATCACCTGAACCGGGGTGCGTTCGATCGCGCGGGCAATCCCCCCGATCACCGGATCGTGGATCATGTCGCTGCCGCGGCCCATCGGCGACCACGCCTCCGTGACGATCCCGTGCGCCTTGTCCCAGGCGCGCTGTTCGTCCTGCGGGAAATAGGGATGCATCTCGATCTGGTTCATCACCGGCGTCACGCCGGTCTCGTCGATCAGACGTTGCAGATGTTCGGGCAGGAAATTGCACACCCCGATCGACCGCACCATGCCACGCTTCTGCGCCTCGATCAGCGCGGTCCACGCCTCGACATAGTGATTTTCTTTCGGGTTCGGCCAGTGGATCAGGTAGGAATCGAAATAATCGAGGCCCGCACGATAAAGCGACTCCTCGATCGTCAGCAGGGCAGCGTCATACCGATGATGTCGACCGGGCAGCTTGGACGTGATCCGCAGCGATTCTCGCGGCACGCCGCAGGTACGAACGACCTCACCAACCGCGCCTTCATTTTCATAATTGAAGGCGGAATCGATGCCGAAATATCCCGCCTTTACGGCATTGACCATGCCGGCCACACCGTCACGCCCATTCATATTGTAGCTGCCGAACACCACAGCCGGAATGGTGTAACCATCGGCCAAAGTGATGTCGGGGATCGGATTTCCAGCCATCGCACGTCTCCTTCAAAGTCTGAACGGTCCCTGAAACAGCGCGTCAGGATGCGCAGGGTTCAGTCTTCGGCACGCTTTTCCCACCTCCTCCGTCAGGCTGGCAGCGCCATCAGTTGGGCATTGCCCCCCGCTGCCGCGCTGTTCGTCGAGATGCAATATTCCCCCAGCAGCAGCGCCAGCGGATACAGGCCGCGCGCGTCCTGACAGTGCACCGGAACGATTGGTCCCTGCCGCTGCGCGACGTCCCGGCACAGAGCGATCAAATCCGCCTGTGCGCCCTCGAACAGAACGAATGCATAAGCCTCCCCGCTTTCAACGTTCCGGACCCGAGCGGCGAAAACCGCAGGCACGGGGCCCAGCAGTATCATCGCGGCACGCGACAGCAGCACGTCATTGCCCGTCGCCAGACACGCCGCCACCTGCGCCAGCAGCGCCTCACGCGTTGCGGCCTCGCAAAGTCCGGCCCCGCGGGGGCGGGTTTCGTACCAGTTCGTCTCCCCCACCGGGCCGGGCAGCATGGTCCCGAGGGGCATCGGCGTCGGTGTCCGCGCCATGATTGCGGCACCGCACCACGCCGCCAGGGCCGCGTCGGGACCTTGGACGGCCAGCTCAAACAGCCCGACATTGCGCGTCACGCGCGCAAGATACAGCGGGCCGCCGGCTTTTGGCCCCGTGCCCGACAGACCGTGGCCGCCAAAGGGCTGAATCCCGACCACCGCGCCGACGATGTTACGATTGATGTAGATATTTCCGACATCGATCCGGGAGGTGATATGCGCAATGCTATTGTCCACACGACTGTGGAGTCCGAATGTCAGCCCGTAACCAAGCGCGTTGATCCGGTCGATAAGTGTATCCGCCTCGTCACCACGGTAACGCAGAACATGCAGGACAGGACCGAATATTTCACGCGTGAGCGATGAAAGATCGTCGATCTCGATCAACGTTGGCGCAACGAACGTCCCGTGCCTGCACTCGTCTGACAACGGCGCCTGATGAACTGGCCGCCCCTGCTGACGCATCGCTGCGATATGGGCCGCGATCATGTCGCGTGCCGCATCGGAAATCACCGGTCCGATATCGGTCGAAAACCTGTCCGGACGCCCGACGCGCAATTCATTCATGGTGGCCTTCAGCATGTTCAGCACACGATCGGCCACGTCCTGCTGCACACACAGGACACGCAACGCGCTGCACCGCTGCCCGGCACTGTCGAACGCTGACGCGATGACGTCCTGCACCACCTGCTCGGCAAGGGCAGAAGAATCAACGATCATCACGTTCTGGCCGCCAGTTTCCGCAACGAATGGCACGGGCGCGCCCCATGCCGTGCCCCGCCGTGCCAACACACCCGCGATCTGGCGTGCAACGTCGAGCGAACCCGTAAACAACACGCCCTGAACCCGACGATCACCAACCAGCGCTGCTCCGATATCGCCCGCGCCCTGAGCGTACTGCACCACGTCATGCGGCACACCGGCGTCGCGCAGAAGCGCGATCATCGTCGCCGCAATCAGCGGCGTTTCCTCCGCTGGCTTGGCGATCACCGCGTTGCCCGCCGCGACCGCCGCCGCAATTTGGCCGGTGAAAATGGCCAGTGGAAAATTCCACGGGCTGATACACACCACCAGTCCCAGCGGTTCCCGACGCACGGTCCAGGCCGCGCATTGTGCCGCGTAATAACGCAGGAAATCGACGGCTTCGCGCACCTCTGCCACGGCATTGGCAATCGTCTTGCCCGCCTCCCGCATCACGAGCGCCAGCAGCTCCGGCATCCGATCTTCCAGCAGGAAGGCCGCACGATGCAGAACCGCCGCGCGCTCGACCGGTGCAACATCGCGCCAGCAAACAGCCGCCTCGCTACCGGCAGAGAGCATCGCATCCAGGGATGGCAGGTCGGTGTCGATCACTGTACCGATGCAGTCTGTCCGGAGCGCCGGATTGACGATCCGGCGCGGCAAACCACGTGATGTCCCATCCGATATCGCAACATGCTGCAAGGCGTGTGCCCGCAGATGATCTGACAAGGTCGCAAGCACGCGCGTGTCCGCCAGATTGATGCCGCGCGCCATCTTCCGCGTGGTCCCCGCGATGTCGGACGGCGCAGGAATATTGACATTCGGCGCACCGGGTAACGGTTCCGCGCCCACGACACTCACCGGGTCGGCGATCAGGTGTTCGACCGGCACGCCCGTGTCCTGAATGCGATTGACGAAGGACGAATTCGCGCCGTTTTCCAACAGACGACGCACCAGATAGGCCAACAGCGTCTCATGCGTGCCAACGGGTGCATAAATCCGACACGGACGACCCAGCTTTTCGGAGGGCACCACCTCCTCATACAGCCCCTCGCCCATACCGTGCAGGCATTGAAATTCGTAATCGCCATGCCGGAACAATGGTCCAGCCATGGCATGTATGGCCGCAACGCTGTGGGCATTATGCGTGGCGAACTGTGGAAAAATCCCATCGCGCGCCCCCAGCAGTCGGCGCGCACACGCGAGGTAGGACAGGTCTGTATGAACCTTGCGCGTGAATACCGGGTAATCCGGCAGACCCTCAATCTGTGCGCGCTTGATTTCGCTGTCCCAGTAAGCACCTTTGACAAGGCGCACCATGATCCGCCGCCCGGTGCGTCGTGCCAGATCGATCACCCAGTCGACGACAGACAGGGCGCGCTTCTGATAGGCCTGCACCACAAAGCCAAGCCCATTCCAATCGGCCAGTGCCGGGACCGCGCACAAATGGCTGAGCACATCCAGCGACAGGTCCAGCCGCTCGGATTCCTCTGCGTCAATATTAAAACCAATCCCGTACATACAAGCCAGTTTTGCGAGGCGTTCCACAAGCGGCAGCAATTCGGACATGACGCGCTGCTGCTGTGCGCGCTCGTACCTGGGGTGCAGGGCCGACAGCTTGATGGAAATACCCGGACCGGCATAAGGCCCCCGTCCCTGCGCGGCTTTGCCAATGGCGTGAATGGCCATCGTGTAATCGCGATCATACCGCGCGGCATCGTCCGCGGTCAGCGCCGCCTCCCCCAACATGTCGTAGGAATAGCTGAAGCCACGGGCCTCCGCCGATCGTGCATTGCGCAGCGCGGCCTCGATCGTCTCTCCGGTGACGAAGCGCGCACCAAGCATTCGCATTGCGGCATCCATCGCGCGACGGACAAAAGGGGCACCCCGGCGCGCGGCGAGACGTTGCACGACACCGACCGCGTCGTCCCCACCCACGACTTTCCCGGCCACAATCAGCCCCCACGTCGTCGCGTTGACCAGAAGCGGTTTGTCACCCCCAAGGTGCCTGACCCAGTTTCCGGTGCCGATCTTGTCACGGATCAGCGCGTCCCGCGTTGCGCTGTCGGGTGTCCGCAGCAGTGCTTCGGCCAATCGCATCAGGGCAATCCCCTCCGGCGTCGACAGGTCGTATTCCTTGACGATGCCAGCGATCATGCCACCTGGACCGGCACGTCGTATCGCTTCGACCAGTTTGCGTGCAGTGACCTGCGCGGATGACCGGGTGACCTCCCCGGTTTCCGCCGCTGCAAGCAAGCGCGCCACCACTTCGGGCTCCCCCGCAAGATACCACGGGCCGATGGCCGCACGCTCTGTATCCCCCCAATCCGACGGGGGCGGGAGAAATTCGGCAAAAACCGGTGGGGTCGACGCTGCTCGTTCCGTCATCAGATGGTTCCGCGTGGTGTGGGAACACTCTGCCTTATCGACAGATACATAGTGGCTGTGTCGTTATTTCGTGCAATAAACCAAATTATCCTTGGTGAAAGCGCATCATGGCAAGAGATTCATCGACGCAGTTTGACGACCTCGACCGCAAGATTCTCAAGGCACTGCAGAGAGACGGGCGGATTTCCAACGTCGATCTGGCACAGCAGATCAGCCTCAGCCCCGCTGCGACCTATGAACGCGTGCGACGCCTGCAGAATGAAGGCGTCATCACCGGCTATGCCGCGCGCCTCGATCCGTCGAAGCTGAATCGCGGGCTCCTGATTTTCGTGCAGATCACGCTGGATCACACGAACGAGCACGTGTTCGAGGAATTCGCCCGCATGGTCCGCATCGTGCCGGATATTCTGGAGTGTCACATGGTCGCAGGGGGTTTCGACTACCTGATCAAGGCCCGCGTGCGCGACATGAAGGCTTATCGCAACTTTCTGGGACGCACCCTGTCGCAACTGCCGGGCATCCGGCAGACCCATACCTATACCGTGATGGAGGAAGTCAAATCCGGCACAGATCTGCCAGTGTAGCAGGGTTCACGCCTTCAGAGCGATCCACTACGGTACGGGACAGACCTGTCGCTCTCACGACTGCCACAGCATAGCCTGAAGGGGTTTCCGCCATGCCGACCTATCCCGATACGCGCCTTCTGATCGACGGACACTGGACTGATGCAGCGGACGGCGCGCGCGATGACGTGGTAAACCCCGCGACCGGCGCGGTTATCGGCACCGTGGCCCATGCCGGCCCGCAGGATTTCGACCGCGCCGTTGCCGCAGCCGAGCGCGGCTTTGCCGTCTGGAGCGCCACCTCGGCGTTCGAACGCTCCGCGATCCTGCGCCGGGCGGCGAGCCTGCTGCGTGAACGCATGGACGAAATCGCGCCTGTCCTGACGCTTGAGCAGGGCAAGCCGCTTTCGGAATCCCGGGCAGAAATCGGCGTGTGCGCCGACGTCACCGACTGGGCGGCAGAAGAAGGACGCCGCATCTACGGACGCACCGTGCCGTCGCGCGCGCCGGGCATCATTCAAACGGTCATCAAGTCGCCGGTGGGTCCAGTCGCGGGCTTCGCACCGTGGAACTTCCCCATGAGCCAGGTCGCCCGCAAGATGGCCGCCGCGCTTGGCACCGGGTGCTCGATCATCATCAAGGCGCCGGAAGACACCCCCGCCTCTCCGGCCCTGCTGATGCAGGCATTTCTCGACGCCGGAGTTCCCGCCGGGGTTCTCGGCCTGCTTTACGGTAACCCTGCGGAAATTTCGGAGCGTCTGATCCCCGACCCGGCGATCCGCAAGATCACGTTCACAGGGTCAACTGCCGTCGGCAAGCATCTGGCCGCACTCGCCGGACGGCACATGAAGCGGGCCACGATGGAACTGGGTGGTCACGCCCCGGTCATCGTGACGGCCAACGCCGATCTGGACGCGGCGATCGAACTGTCTGCAACAGCGAAATTCCGCAATGCCGGGCAGGTCTGCATTTCCCCCACGCGCTTTCTGATCGAGCGCCCGGTTTACGACCGCTTTCTGGAAGGCTTCGTGGCCAAAGCCCGTGCCGTGCGCGTCGGCGACGGTCTGGCTGCAGACACGACCATGGGCCCCTTGGCCAACGAACGCCGCGTCCCGGCGATCGAGGCGCTGCTGGCCGATGCCACGACGAAAGGCGCACGGATCGAAACCGGTGGTGAACGTCTGGGCAACGCGGGTAATTTTTTCGCCCCGACTGTGGTGACCGGTGTGACACCGGACATGACCATCATGAACGAGGAACCGTTCGGGCCCGTCGCCCTGCTCTCGCCCTTTTCCCACTTCGACGACGCGATTGCGGAGGCGAACCGCCTGCCCTACGGGTTGGCCGCCTATGGCTTTACGCAGTCAGCATCCGAGGCCGCGCAGATGCGCGATCGCGTTCGGTCCGGCATGTTGACCATCAATCACCTCGGCCTCGGACTGCCGGAAATCCCGTTCGGTGGGATCGGGGATTCGGGCTATGGCTCCGAAGGCGGAATCGAGGCGCTGGAAGCGTATCTGGAGACACGACTGGTCACGCATCGCGCTTACTGACGATTGTCACTGCCGCACGCACGGGGTTGTGCGTGCGGCAGCGCACATCTGGTGTGGTGCAGCGGGCGGCAGCATGTGTAGTCTTGCCGCCATGACATTTGCACGGTGCTCCCGTCTTCCTATCGCGTTTGGCTTTTTCCCGCTTGTGGCACTGATCGTTTGTCATTCGGGATCGGCTCACGCACAAACGTGCACCCTGTCGACGCAGCCCGTCATATTCAGCCCTTACACCAGCAGCGGCGTGGACACCGGCAGCGGCACTGTTTCTGTCACCTGCTCGGGGATTGGCCTGCTTGTAAGCTATTCAATCGCAGCAGGATCAGGTGCCAGCGGCACTGCAAGCGCACGTTACATGGTTGGTTCGACGGCCTCGCATCTGGCGTATCAGCTGTATACAACGTCAAATTACGCCACGGTATGGAGCAGCACAGGGGCCGGGGGTGCCCCGCTGACGGGTGGCTATCTTTTGAGCCTTGGAAACAACACAAGCACCCTGTCTTTTTACGGACGCATCCCGGCAGGTCAGAACGTGATCCCGGGCACCTACATGGACACGATCCTCGTCACCGCAACCTACTGAAGATTGCAGGTCAGGTCGGGTATCTCCACAAGCTGGCCTTTCTTCGGAACAAACGGAAAATTCAGGACACACGTGCGCGCATCGGGGCTCGTCACGATAATCGTGTTGTGCCGGTCCAGCGCCTGCAGAAATGTTTCGCCATCATATCCGATGGGCTGCGTCGGCTCCCCTTCATGCCGGACGAAGCTGCCGACCGGCAGCGGCTTTCCTTTCGCGTCGACGATGTGCAGGATCGCACTGCGCCCGACTTTTCCGCGCAGTTTCACAACAACGCCAGATCGATCCCGCGGCTCGACAAGGGTGGATGTCGCACCGACCTGCGCGTCAAGCGGCAGATCCTTCGGATCGATCGAGATGTGGTTGACGTTATAGGAACGTAGATCCGGCACAAGGAGCAGCCCGTTCGAGTCCGTGCGTCCGACGTCCCGATTTTCCTGCAGCACGTGAACATGCGACGCCCCCCCGGTATCGACGACGGCAAAACTGTCCTGGATAAAGTTGGCCGCGAAAACCGAACCGTCCGTCATCACAAGCGAGCCACGCGCGCCACCCCGGTAATTCATCTCCCCACCAATGCGGTCCACGCCCGCGTTGACCGTTGCATATGGCGAACGATAGTAAACCTGCCCCATCTGCCGCGAAGGGGCATCGGTCGACACATAGCTTTGAAATCCGACATCACCGTTGGATATTATCGAGCGCGAGGCCTGTATCACGCCATAGGGCGAGGTATTGTTGATGCCAGCTTCGGGCGAAATGGTGGTGCGCATCCCAAAAGGGATGGACAGACCGAGGATTGCACCCCGATCCTGCTTGTTATGAAGATCGATAAACCCGGTTGCAAACACCGACATGTTCCACGGCAAAGTCTGACTGTACGTAAAACTGACCAGCGAAATATGCGCCTCCGTCAGTGGCAGGCCGCCACCTGGAACGGTCGAAAAATAACCTGTGCCGGGTATGACTCCGGCACCGAACTGCGATCCTGTCTGGCCCTGATAAAAATACTGTTTGGTGTCTGTATAAGCCAACCCGAACGTGCCCCAGCGCTGGCCATTGAAGCCAGCACTCGCCCGGACCGTACGCCTTGCCTGGGGCTGCCCCTGCGTGGTGGCAATATCCATGAAATCCGGATTGGACCATTGTGTCGAAACCACCAGGCTATAGCGCGGCGTTATCCGCTCTATCCCGATGCTGGCAAGTCCACCTTTTCTCCCACCGTTCAGGCTTCCGGCCAGATCCAGTGACAGCACCCCGCGCTGAAACAGATTGACCGAAGCACCACCGCCCGCCATTCCGAACTGTGCAGTTGCCTCCCCGTGCCCCTCAAGCGTCAACCAGTCTTTCAGACCGTATCGACCTGATGCCGAGCCTGCAATCTGCCGGTAATCATCACTCAAGAATCCGTAAGATTGCCTGACCTTTCCAATCTCGACGCTATATGACGCAAGTCCGGCCCGTAACATCTGATTGCTGGCATAAAAAGACTGGCTGGTCAGGGTTCGTGTCGTGCCGCTAGCGTCCTGAACTGCGACCGACACCGTCCCGGCACCGGTAATGACGGGCGCCTGCGTCACCTCGAACGGCCCCGGCTGCACCGCATTTGAAAATTGTCGTGTTCCGTTCACCAGAACATCCACAGTGGAGGGAACAGCCACCTGCCCTGCCATGCTCGGCACAGGAAACGTGATCAGATCGGGCCGCAACCCGAAATCCGAGGTAAACTGAAGGCCACCCAACCGCACAGGACGACTCCAGTTCAGTCCGCCATTGATGAAGTCACCGGCCACAAAGCGTCTCAGACTTCCCGGCTGCGAAAAGGTATACGCCGTATCCAGCCGGACAAATGCGTGTGGCAAACCCTGATTATACGCAAGTCCGCTTGTCGAAAGCACGCCATAGGGAGAATAAATGCGGCCATCGACCGCGCCCCCATATAGCGTGTATCCGGAACCATGCGTGGTGTTTAGGTCGTAATCCACAACAAAACCCGTTCCGCTCTGCGGTTTGACATGGCTTGCGTCCTGATTGTTCGACGCACGACCGATCAGCGTCGTCGTCAGCAGATCGATCTTTGTCGTAATGTAGATTTTCTGCGTGGGCATATCGACGCGATAGGAAAGACCACGCAGCGTCCGCAACTCGATGTCGGACGACGTACCGGACTGCTCCGCGAGGGACGCACCCGCCTTGAAGCCAAGGTCGGACCATTCCTGCCTGGCAACATGAATACTGCCGCCAATATCGGTAAAATCCCCGATCTTACCGATAGAGCGTCCATTCACGACAACTTCCAGCAGCAGATCGATCGGCGCATTGGCAGAGGGCAAACCCGGTTCGTCTGCGGCCCGGGATCGGGCAGAACACGTGGTCACGAGCAGAAAAACCGTAACCCCTATCGAACAAAACCGCACCGGTGTCCCGATCAGTCCGCAAACCCGCCTTGCCGCCACGCGGGCGGCCTCCTTAACCGCCGCCTTGCGTCAACGGGAGCTTTATCGGACCGCTCTCGGTTTGCGCTGCCAGTTGAAGCGTCGTCGCAGGCACCGGGGAATGATCGAGCTTCAGCGTCATGGTGCTTCCTGCTAAAACATACTGCATTTTAGGCTGCAAAGGTACCGCCGTCCCGCCTGAACCAAGGAGGACCGCATTCACAAGACGTACGTGTCGCGTGCCATTATTGTGAACTTCCACGATCTGTTCGCCACCTTCACTCACCAGCCGTGCACTGAGTTTCGGCGCGACGATGACGGGGGGCTGCATGAACACCGGCAACGAGATACGCACGTTGATCTGCACGGTCCCGGGTGTTCCGGGGCGCGGAAGCTGGTCGATCCACACACGGTATGTCCGCTCCCCATCGGTGGCGGGCAGACGGCTGACGATACGAACAATCTGCTCCACTCCGGGCGTCAGCGTTCCCACGGGCGGAGAAATCACGATGTCCCGTGTGGGGGTCAAGACATCCTGACCGTCGCGCTGCGTCCAGAGAAAAGCGCGCGCCTGAATCCCGATCGGAACAGCGCCTTCGGCCTTCAGCGTAAGGATCGACGTCTGCTCGTCGAGCGGCAGATTGATCATGACCGGCGAAATGCTGATCCCTTGGGCGTTGGCGGGCACCGCAACTGCGATGACCGCCAACGTTACAAGGATCGCCAGGCCAAGAGGGCGCGCCATTCGGCCCTGTCTGATTTTCGGCTGGAGCCGTCTCACGATTTAGTACGTCAGTGTTGCCAGGACAGTATCGTTATAAGTCCCGGGCGTGTACAGTGCGTTCGCCCCCGGAGCAGCCACAAAACCATAGACCGGAACTGAAACGAGAGCGCCTGTCCCCACGCCACTAACGGCGCCCAGAGCAGTCGTGGCACCCCAGTTATTGGCACCCGCAGAGTCACTGGTTAGGCGATACGCAAGGGTTGGAGCCCCCGTGCCAGTCCCGGACGTCATCAAGCGGTTGGTACCGGTCGCACCGGCACCGGCACCGTTGCCCAGACCAATCGTGTAGGGCGTCGTGTTCGTGCACAGAACGCCAAGACTGGAAGTCTGGCTGGACGCGTTCTGCGACACAGTGCCAAAGTTGATGCTGTTGCCGGTGATGATGCACAACGCCGGAACGATAGCCTGAATGGTGAGATTGGCAGTTGACGTAGCAGCGCGAGCAGACTGGTCAAAGGATACCGATGCCGCGCACCCAAAAATCGCGACCGATGCAACAACGAAAACACGCGAGGCCTTCATTGACTTGATTCCTGATGAGCGGACGGCGTTAAAAAGCACGAACATTCATCTATATATGGTTGAATTTCACTATTCAGCCGGTATCGCGACATCTTGATTGCGATTATCTAGGCATCGGCCTTGGCCCGCCTTTAACAGATAGAAATTCTAACTTTCAACAACATAATTATGTTTTTTATTCTCTAACTTTACCAAAATTTCTTGCCGGAAGTGAACATATACTAATGTTCACAAGAAATCGCACAATTCATTGATAAATTTGAAATCGACAATAAATATAAAGAAAAATCCAACGATTTTTCGATCCATATTTTTTATTACACCAAAAATATCGTCGCTTCTAAAAGCTCTTATTGCCGACACGACCTTAATCAAATATCGCAACCATTATCCCACGCCGATTATTGAAACCGTCGCTCCATATACATCGAAATAGCAGCACGAGCCCGCGCCGCTTCTTTCCCGAGGCGGATCATCCCGCCAATATCGCCCGGCGCTCGAAGAAGACGAACCAGCATCGCGCCCACCTGAATACCGCCCTGTGGATCCAGCGCCAGCATGGCTGCGTCCGGTAGTGTACGCTCCGCCGGGTCGCAGATCACACGCAGCACGGCAAATGGACGCCCGCTACGCTGTGCCACACGCGCGAGATATCCGCTTTCCATGTCCAGAGAGCCGCAGCCGGACTGTGCAAAAAGGGTCGCTTTCTGCATAGCAGTCTGCACGACATGTTCGCTGTGCAGCAATCCGCCGCCACCCGCACCGAAAACCTTTTGCAACGCGAAATCGACGGCCAGGGTCGAACCATCGGCAAAACCCACACAATCCGGCACGACGATGGCACCGGGTCGCAATGCGGGGTCCAGGCCAGCCGCCAAACCGAATGAAAGAAGGGCCTGTGCACCCGATGCCACCAGACGGTCCGCAGAGCGCTGCGCACCTGCAGCCGTCGCCCCGCTGACCGCGATCCGAGCCTGCGGAAAGGCCGCGCGCACAACACGCGCCTCTGCCTTCAGGCCAACAAGAACGCCAAGCGCCGCACCACCGGGGCCGATATCCATCGTCAGAACCCGTAAGCCACGTGGCGCGAATTGGTCGCACCCAGATTCCGGTAACGCGACAGCGCCATCAGCGGGAAGAACTGCTTGTAACCGTGATACCGGAGGTAAAACACCTTGGGGAAACCAACGGCGTTATAGGGTTCTTCAACCCACTCCCCATTGTCTTCCTGTGCTTGCATCAGATAGGCAATGCCGCGCGTAACCGCCGGATCGTCGCGCAGGCCAACGGCCATCAGACCCAGCACGGCCCATGCCGACTGCGACGGCAGGCTCTCGGTATAGATGCCGGGTACCGCACCCTCGAACGTCGCGCAGTCCTCGCCCCATCCGCCATCCTCACGCTGGACCGATTTCAGCCACGCCACGGCGTAGCGGACGGATGGATCGTCATGGGATACGCCAGCCGCATTATAAGCGCACAACACCGACCAGGTGCCATAGATGTAATTCGTGCCCCAACGCCCGAACCAGCAGCCCTCTGCCTCCTGCTCGCGCCGCAGATAGGCGATGCCGCGGTCGATCACAGGCCGGTCTTCCGGATGCCCCAACTGCGCCAGGAACGACACACACCGCGCGGTCACATCGGCTGTCGGCGGGTCGAGCAATGCACCGTGATCGGAAAACGGAATGTGGTTCAGCACTTCCATATCGTTGTCGATATCGAACGCCCCCCACCCGCCATTTGTGCTCTGCATGCCGATAATCCACTGGCGCGCACGCTCGATCGCTTCGGCACTGGCGGGATCGCCCTCACGGTGCAGCAGCATGCCCACGACGGCCGTGTCATCCACGTCGGGATAGTGGTCGTTGGCATATTGGAACGCCCAACCGCCGGGCGGAACATCCGGTGCGTTGATCGCCCAGTCGCCCTTGACGTCAAGAATCTGCTTGCTCCGCAGCCACGCATTGGCGCGGGCCATACGTTCCTTTGTCTCCTCCGGGCGGGTGCCGGTCGGGCCGTCCGCTGCTTCCAGCATCGCATGGCCCGTCAGGCCCGTGTCCCAGATTGGCGAGACGCAAGGCTGGCAATAGGTCTCGTCACCATTATGGACCAGCAGATCCTTCACCGACTGCCACGCGGTCGCCGCACGCGGATCGGTATCCGCCACGCCAAGGGCGCGATACATCATCACGGTGTTCGCCATCGCCGGATAAATCGCACCCAGCCCATCGCGTCCGTTCAGCCGCGGCTCGATGAAATCGACGGCGGCCTTGATCGCGCGCTCATGCGTGGCCGCGGGAATCCGCGCCACCACGGGACGCAACGCCACGTCGAGATATTTGAACGCCCGCCCCCAGACCGACCGATACGGGCCACGGATCCAGTTGCGCGCCTTCTCCGGCGGCACAAGGAACAACTCCTGTACATGGATTCCGCGCGGATTGATCGCCTTCGGGCGCAGCGCGGCCAGCACCAGCAGCGGCGCGATCACCGTGCGCGACCAGTACGACATATTCCAGACCGAGAAAAACGCCTTGCGCGGCAGCAGCATCAGTTCCACTGGCATAACCGGCGTCGCATGCCACGGCACCTCCCCGAACAGGGCCAGCTGGAAGCGGGTGAACACGTTGGATCGCGCAGCGCCCCCACGATCGAGGATCGCTTCGCGCGCACGCTGCATGTGCGGCGCGTCAATGTCGTCGCCAATCGCCTTGAGCGCGAAATATGCTTTCACCGTCGCAGAAATATCGAACCCGCCACCGTGATAGAGCGGCCAGCCACCATGGTCGCCCTGAATACGGCGCAGATACACCCCGATCCGGGCCTGAAGCGCATCGTCGATCCGGTCCAGATAATGCTCAAGAAGGACATATTCCGCCGGAATGGTGGCATCGGCCTCAAGCTCGAACACCCAGTGGCCGTCGTCGTTCTGACGGCCGGACAGGGCAGCGTGCGCGTTCGACACCGCACGATCGAGATCTGAAGCAGAAGGAGTCGCCGTCTGAGGCACAGCCGTGCTGCCTTGGGGCGCCTGCATATCCAGTTCGTTCAGCATAATCTCCGTTCCGGCCCGGAATCGTGTCGCGGGCGCGCTCCTTTCCTCAGGGTCATGTCGTTGGTCTGGCGACCGGCGGTCGGGCTGCTCAGACCGCCTTGCGGACGACAGCAGCCGCCGTTACGCCCGATCTGATGGCACCCTCGATCGTGCAAGGCAAGCCGGTTGCGGTCCAGTCCCCTGCCAGCACCAGATTTTGCAGCGATGTCTGTGCCCCGGGACGCAGACGTTCCTGATCCGGCGTGGCCGCGAAAGTCGCCCGCTTCTCCCGCACGATCCGCGCAGCGAGCGGCGCGTCGGGCAGCGCGCGGTCCAGCACAGGGTCCAGCACTGCACGCACCTCCGACCAGATCCGCGCCTCCAGCGTCTCCACGTCCAGATCGGCATAGCGGTTCGCGGCACTGACCGTCACGGACACCACATCGTTACGCACGAACACCCACTCGGTAATGCCGCCCACAACTCCGGCAAACCCGGCCCTGGCGATCGAACCGCCCGGCTGGGGAGCATCACTCAGACGGAAATGTGCATTGATGATTGCCTCAAAACGATCCGGCGCGGTGAATTCCGGCAGGTGCGGCGTCAGCAGACTGCGCGCCACCCATGGCGGCACGGCCATGATGACATGATCGTCCTGCGCCAGCTCGATACGCTCATTGCCCATAACCAGCGCGGTTGCGCGCCCTGCCGTAACCTCGATCGCGCTGATGCGCTGGTTGAGATGCACTTCGGCCTTCATCAGCGCCAGATGCGACAATGCCGGATCGACAAAGCTCTCGGACAGGCCTTCGGTCGCGTACCACGGCACGCACGCCCGACCACCCTGAGCCAGCGACTCCCGGATCACGCCGCCCAGAAGGGCCGCACTGCCGTCCTCGCACATCGTATTCAGGGCCGAGATGGCGAACGGGGCCAGCAGACGGTCGCTCAACGCGCCCGGGGCCAAGCACTCCGCCACTGTCTGGTCGCCCGACGCCTTCATCAGGCGCATCAGCGACCCGAATTCCCACAGCCGCATGTCCGGCACGCGCCGACGCGTGGACAGCGCCCAGAACGGCAATTTTCCAAGCGACAGATCCAGCGTCCAGCGACCGCCCGACTTCAGATCCACCCACGGAAAATACGGCACACCCGGTCCGCTGAGCGTGTTGTGTGCGCCCGTCAGGCCCAGATACCGAAACGCTGCATGATTGGCCGAAAGCAGCAGATGATTGCCGTTATCGATCCGGCAACCCAGATGCCGGTCCTCATACGACCGCGCGCGGCCACCGCACGCCGGTCCGGCCTCGTGCACCGAAACCCGGACCCCGCTGCCCGCCAGTTCCACCGCTGCCGAAAGACCGGCAAGGCCACCGCCAATAATGTGGATGTGCGTCATGCGCGGCCGAAATATCCGCGCGCCACGGCTGCGATCTTGCGTGGCTTTGACACCGGCGCGGGCGTGCGCGGACGGTCCCACCCCCGGCGCTCCAGTGCACTCAGGATCGCGGCATAGCTGGCACCCATGACACGCGCCGGGCGCATTGCCTTGGCATCGCACTGTGCCATTGCGACAGAGGCATCGCGGAAATGATCGTGCGCGCGCCCGGCGATCACCGCACACACACCCGGCAGCCCCGCTGCATCGAGGACGCGCGCCGGGTCGGCTGGCACATCGAAACGTTCCAGCAATTCACGCGGCAGATACAACCGACCGATCCGCGAATCCTCGGCCACGTCACGCAGGATATTAGTGAACTGCAACGCGCGGCCCAGATGGTGCGCCACACGGTCCGCACCGGGCGTCGTGTCGCCGAATGCCCGCACCGAAAGCCGCCCCACGGCCGAAGCCACGCGGTCGCAATACAGGTCGAACGTTGCCTCATCCGGGGCAACGATCGGTGCCTCGGCGTCCATCTGCATTCCATCAATCACGGCGTTGAAATCTGCCTGCCGCAGATCGAACCGCGTGATCGCCGCCAGCAAAACCCGGTCCAGCGCGTCCTGCGTCACACCGGCATACAGCGCTGCAATCCGCTCCCGCCACACATCCAGTGCAGCGCGCTTGTCTTCCAGCGGCGCGTCGCCGTCTGCAATGTCGTCCACCAGTCGGCAGAAGGCATAGATCGCATACATGCCGTAACGCCGGTCCGGCGGCAGGATCTGCATGCCCTTGGTGAACGACGTGCCGGAACGGGTGACGATCATCTCCACAAAGGACAGATCGAACAACTCGCATCCCAGGGCCGGTCCATGCTCACGCTGGTCGGAGAAAAGCCGCAGCACGCCGCGCTCGTCACGCTGCCCGCGGCGCAACCGGAAAACCGAATTCACAAACGACACGCCCACTTCCCTTTCCGTTCCCGCCACCTGAAGCGCCATCGGGAACCTGTCCTTCTGCTTACACGCCCCGGAAAAAGCGCAAGGCACCCGCAAGGGCACCGGCTGCATCCCCGCGCGTCAGCTTCACGCGCCCGGCAATCGGATCTTCCCGACGCAACCGCGCCGCAAGCCGCCGCGATAGGCCCAGAATAACCGCTGACTCCAGCCGCATGCGGCGGTCGCGCACCAGTCCGGGCAACCGCGCCGCTTCCATATTCAGCCGGTCCACTTCGTCCAGCAAGGCGTCAAAAATGCGGCGCATGGCAGGCGTGGCCCGTGCCGCACGCAGATCACCGATCCCGGTGCCTTCACGCGCCATCCACGTCTCGGGCAGATAGCAGCGGTCCAGATCGCGCAGATCGCCCACGCAATCCTGCAGATGGTTCAGCACCTGCAACGCCGAACACAAAGCATCGGACGGGCCAAACGTGACGGCGGACTCGCCATGCAGCATCAGCAGGAAACGCCCCACCGGGTTGGCGGAATACCGGCAATACTCCAGCAATTCGTCCCATGTCTGGTATCGGGGCTGCACCGCGTCCCGCCGGAACGCCACAATCAGATCCGTCGCTGTCTCAACCGGCACATGCGTGATGCGGAAACTGTCGCGCAGGGTGACGGCAGACTGAACATCGCGGCGGGGAATGCCATCGCGTTCGCCACGCACCACCTCGCCCATCGCATTCAGGCGCGCGATCTTGGCATCCGGGCTCAGGCGATCATTATCGACGATGTCGTCGATCACACGGGCGAAATCGTAATACGCCTTGACGTGTCCACGCAGGCGTCGGCTGATCAGCAACGATCCCACGGGAAAATTCTCGTCCGACGCCCCCTTGCCGGAAGACACGTCCTCCGTGCCCCACACTGCCAGAGCGCTGAAGTGTGCATCGCCCGGGGTCGCCTGCGAAACAGCCGTCACATCGTCCATTCATCACTCCCGCGCGGCAAGTTTCCGCCTCGACCTACGCTGCGTCATAACACGCAGACACGACGCAAAAACCGATCTCATCCAGCCGCAAGCCAGTTGAAACCGCCTCTTACACGCTCAGTGTCCGACGGTCGAGGCACCGGTCGTATCGGTATAGGAGCGGCCTTTCCACACCACACCCCGTCCGCGGTGATGGTCGATCGCCGATTGGACCGTCGCCCCGGTGTAAAAGGTCGCAATCCCCGGCAGCGCCAGCGCATAAAGCGGAGACAGGCCAAAACGCCGCAGCGTCGGGATGTAGGACGCCATCGACATACCCCATGCCGCAGCACCCAGAATCCGCACACGGCCGCGCCCGAAAATCGCGAATGCCGGGGGTGCGATCCAAACCACCACCATCATCAGCACCGTGCCCAGAAGCAGCAGCGGCGAATAGCGCAACTGCACATAGGCTGTCCGCGCGATCATGCGCCACACATCGACGGCATGAGGATACGGGCGGATGGACTGTGCAAGTTCGGAATGACCGAGATAGAGGCCGCCGCCATCGCGCTTGACGTGCGCGGCCAGCGTGCAATCGTCGATCAGCGCACCATGCAGCACTTCGATCCCGCCAATGGCCGCAAGCCGACTGCGCCGGATCAGGATCGAGCCACCCGCCGCCCCGGCAACACGCGATTTCGGATCGGCCACCTTGTCAAACGGGTAGAGCATCGCAAAGAAGAACACGAACGCGGGCACCAGCAGGCGCTCCGGCAGGCTCTCGCAATTCAGCGCCACCATTTCGGAGACCTGATCCAGCCGGTCGCGCTCAGCCTTGGCCACGAGGGTCGCGACATGGCGCGGGTCGTGCGTGATGTCGGCGTCCGTCAGGAAGATGAACCCCTCTTCTGCCGGATGGGCGGCACGCGCCGCTGCAACCCCCTGATTGACCGCCCAGAGCTTGCCGCTCCAGCCATCGGGGCGTGCGACACCCTGGATGACCGTCAGACGGCCGAGCGGATCGGGCAGTGCCCGCGCCAGTTCACCCGTGCCATCGGTGCTGCGGTCATCGACCAGAAACACCGAAAGCCGCCCGTCATAGTCCTGCGTCAGCAGCGACTGCAGACAGAGCTCGATCGACTCCGCCTCATCGCGCGCGGGAACGACGATGCTGACCGGCGGGGCCGTGCCGACATCCGGCTTGGCGGCCTTCAGAATGGGCCCGGCCTGCCAGAAGCGACCGTGAAAGAAGATCATCCCGATCCAGATCAGGAAAGACACCAACGCAACAGGAAACATGGCCCGCTCTTACATCCGACCGTTATCACGGAACCAGGCGACGGCATCGCGCACCGCGTCGGACGCGGGCCGTGGCTGATAGCCCAGTTCCGTCATCGCCTTGGCCGAGGAAAAAAACATCTTCTTGCGCGACATCGCCAGCATCTCGCGCGTCACGCGCGGCTCGATCCCGAAGCCGCGCGACAACCATTCGGACACCAGCGCCACCGGCCAGATCGCCGCCTGCGGCAGGCTGATCTTCGGCGGCTTGACCCCCGAAATCTCCGCCGTCATCGCAAACAGGTCACGCAACAGATAATCCTGCCCACCGAGAATGTATTTCTCGCCCGTCCGGCCCTTTTCCAGTGCCAGCGCATGCCCCTCCGCCACGTCATCGACATGGACGATATTCACGCCGGTATCGACATAGGCCGGCATCCGTCCGGCCGCGCAATCGAGGATCATCTGCCCCGTCGGCGTCGGCTTGACGTCGCGCGGACCGACCGGTGTGGACGGATTGACGATCACGCAGTCCAGACCGCGCTCCCGCACCAGACGCAGCACTTCCTGCTCCGCACGGTATTTGGAGCGCTTGTAGATCCCGATCACGCCATGTTCGTGGACCGGCGTGTTCTCGTCCGAGACGGTACCGTCCCCGATCAGACCCAGCGCCGCCACCGACGAACAATAAACGATGCGCTCCACCCCGGCTTCCTGTGCCGCCAGCATCAGCAGGCGCGTGCCCTCGACATTGGCTGTCATCATCGGGGCCGGGTCCGGCACCCACAGGCGATAGTCCGCCGCGACATGGAACAGGTACCGGCACCCCTTCAGGGCCGCCGCGAAACTGTCGGGGCTCGACAGATCCCCCTCCACGATTTCAGCATCGAGGCCGGCAAGATTAGTGCGGTCGCTGTTGCGACGCGTCATCAGCCTCAGCGTGTGTCCGCGTGCTGCCAGAGTTCTGGCCACGGCCGAGCCGACAAAGCCCGTCGCACCGGTAATAAGTGTTGGACCGGTCGTCATCAGCGATGAAACTCCATGGCTTGAGGGACATACGACCCGTCCGCGGGTCTGTTACAGTCTTTCCGTAAGCCGCGACGGCGGGTTGCGCCAGCCCCGACCCGCACCCGGCATGCGCGACTGTTGCAACTCTGCCACCCGCAGGTCGGCCCTGCATGCGCTGATGCTGGCATGCGCCGAAGGGCTGGTGTATGGGACACGACCACATTACATGCCGCAGGTACCTGATTGCTCCGGCTTTCTGCGTGCGGTCCGCGATGAACACCAGCCTGAAGTCTGCGATACGCGCTTGAAAAAGATTACCATCCTGTTCTCGATTCTGGGCCTCGCGCTGCTGACCGGCGCCACCGCATGGGTGGGCGCGGGCGCTGTCGCACGGGCCGTGGTCTCGATCGGGCTGGTGGGGTTTGTCGCGACAGTCGCCTGTCAGCTCGGGACCGATCTGGTGCTGGGCGTCGCGTGGCGGTCGGCGTGTCGCGGGATCGGGACGCGGCATCTGACGATGGCCCGCATCGTGCGCGACGCCGCTGCCAGTTGCCTGCCGTTTTCGACCGTGGGCGGCATCCTGATTGGCATGCGTGCGACCTGCCGCCCGCAGACGGGTCGACGCCGCGCCGTCGAATGGCCCGAAGCCGCCAGTGCCAACGTGGTCGACATCACGACCGAGGTGCTGGGTCAGATCGTTTTCGTCCTTCTCGGTGTTGTCTGTCTCGCCGGGCATCAGGGGTCGGACCGGTTTGTCGGGCCCGTCGTGCTGGGCACCGTGCTACTGGCATTCGGCATTGCGGGGTTCATCTGGACGCAGCAGAGCGGCGGCACGCTGGTACGGCGCATTGCCACGTTTCTGGGCAAGAACATCGCCTCGCAGTGGCAGCACGTCATGATGGGCGGCGTCGGCACGATTCAGGAACGCCTTGAGGAGACATGGTCGCACCCCGGCCGGATTGCCGCTGCGGCGTCCCTGCATCTGGTTGGCTGGATCTGCAGTGCGGGCACAATCTGGGTGGCTTACCGGTTTCTGGGCGCGCATCTGTCCCTGACCAATGCCATCGCGATCGAGGGGGTGACATGCGGTATCATGTCCGCCTCGTTCCTTGTCCCCGCGGGTCTGGGCGTGCAGGAAGCGGCTTACATGACGCTGGGTTCGGCATTCGGAATCGACCCGTCGATTTCTGTCGGGCTATCGCTGCTGCGACGTGGCCGCGACCTCGTGATCGGTGTTCCTGCCCTGCTGATCTGGCAGGCGGGTGAGATGCGCCGGGCACGATACCGACGCTCCCAGGAACTTCAAACGGCTTACGCACCCCCGGCCATACCGGAACGTCGCGCTTCCTGATCGCAGGTGGCCGTACGAACCGGGCCGACACCTTGCCCCTCCGTTCTCACGAGCCTCCATCATGACCTCCCCTTCCGACAAAACTCCGCTTTTCCAGACCCTGTGCGTCATCGGCCCGGGCCATATCGGCTCCTCAATCCTGCGGCGTGCCCGGTTGGAGCCTGCGCTTGCGACGCGTCTCGTCACGACCGACGCTGACCCCGCCGTGCGTGAAACCGCGCGCCGCATCGGGCTTGCCGACGATGTGCCGGATACGCTGATCCAGGCCGTAGCCGATGCCGACTGCGTCATCCTGTGCGTTCCCGTCGGCGCCATGGGCAGCGTCGCGGCCCAGGTGATCCCGGCCATGAAGTCCGGCGCCATCCTGTCCGATGTCGGCTCGACCAAGGGCTCAATCGTGGCAGACGTCACACCGCATTTGCGCGACGACATTCCCTTCGTCCCGGCCCATCCGATGGCGGGACGCGAATTTTCCGGCCCGGAATCGGGGTTTCCGGAACTGTTTGATGACCGGTGGTGCCTGCTGACACCCCTGCCGGGCGTACCGGACGCGGCCACCCAGCGGGTCAGCGCGATGTGGAACCTGATGGGAGCGCGCACCCGCAGCATGGATGTCGCCCACCATGACAAGGTCTGCGCAATGGTCAGCCACCTGCCGCACCTGCTGGCCTTTACCATCTGCAGCACGGCGGATGATCTGGCCGACGAAAGCCGCAGCGAAGTACTGGATTTCGCGGCTTCGGGCTTTCGCGACTTTACCCGCATTGCCGGGTCGAACCCGGTCATGTGGCGCGACATATTCCTCAATAACCGCGAAGCCCTGCTTGAAATGCTGGCGCGCTTTACCGAGGACGCGCAGGCCATGGCGCGCGCCATTCGCTGGGGCGATGCGGACTTCATCGTGGACCGTATCGAGCGCGGACGGCAGATCCGCAAGACGCTGAT
>Ga0157365_10000222_pt1 | contig 26609 bp, 15 predicted proteins | sample AttsexASBM3_FD_111478 | JGI IMG/M metagenome (GOLD analysis project Ga0157365, IMG submission 111478) | Fungus gardens microbial communities from leaf cutter ant in Ribeirão Preto, State of São Paulo, Brazil - Atta sexdens ASBM3 | ecosystem: Host-associated > Fungi > Mycelium > Unclassified ... | reverse complement strand
TTTCGCGCCCGTGGCTTTCAGGCGGGGTTCATCGATAGCGGCGACGTCGCGCACCGTGACGCGCAGGCGGGTGTAACAGTTATCCACCACTTCGATATTGGTCCGGCCACCCAGACCCTCGATAATCGCTTCGCCCAGGCCGTCGTTAGCGCCTTTCGCCTGGTACTCCTGCTTGCTGTAAAGCCGCGTCTCCTGGTCATCATCTTCGCGCCCCGGCGTTTTCATGTTGAAGCGCAGGATAAGGAAGCGAAACACGGTGAAATAGAGCGCCGCCATGATGAGCCCCACCAGCAGGTACATCGGCCAGTTCGATTTTTCGGTGCCGAGCGGCAGGTTATACAGAATGAAATCGATAATGCCGTTAGCGCCGATGGCGTGAACGTCCAGCAGATAAAAGAGCATCATGCCGATGCCGGTAAGTACGGCGTGCACTACGAACAGCAGCGGCGCGATAAACAGGAATGAAAATTCGATAGGTTCGGTGACGCCCACCAGCAGCGACGTCAGCGCGGCCGGGATGAGAATGGCTTTGGCGGCGGCTTTCCGCTCCGGCTTCGCCGTCATATACATCGCGAGCGCTGCGGCGGGCAGGCCGAACATTTTGCTGATGCCGCGGGCGTCCCACACGGCTGTAGGACTTAATTGCGTGACGGAAGGGCAGGCCATCTCGGCAAAGTAAATATTGCGCGCGCCCTGATAGACGGTGCCGCATACCTCCTGCGTGCCGCCAAGCTCGGTATAAAGAAACGGCGTGTAGACCAGGTGATGCAGGCCGGTCGGCACCAGAATGCGCTCAAGGAAGCCATACACCGCCACGCCAATCGGGCCCGCGCCTTTGATAGCCAGCGCCATCGCGCTGATGCCGTGCTGGGCGAAGGGCCACAGCTCGCTCATCACGACGCCCAGCACCATCGACACCGGCAGCATAATGATGGCGACGAAACAGTGGCCGGAGTAAATCGCCATCGCGCCGGAAAACTGCACGCCAGAATAGCGGTTATAGAGCCAGCCGGAGAGCGCGCCGGTAAGGATGCCCGCGAACACGCCCATCTCCAGCACCTGCACGCCGAGCACCATGCTTTGCCCGGCCGCGCGCATCTGGTCGGCGGGGGCGAGTTCGCCCTGCAACTGTAGCGTCACGCTCATCGCGTTGATAAAAACGATAAACGTCACCAGGCCAATCAGCGCCGCATAGCCTTTGTCGCGCGCCGCAAGCCCGATGGGAATACCGACGGCGAACACCAGCGCCAGGTTCGCGAGCACCGACACCGCCGATTTAGCGATGAGCTGCCCGGTATGTTGCAGCGCCGGATGACCGAGAAACGGCAGATAGTCAGCAAGGCTGCCATTCCCCAGCACGTTGCCGAACGCGATAAACAGGCCGACGATCGGCAATATTAATACGGGTCCGTAAAGGGACTTTCCAAAATGTTGTAGGGCGTTCACGGCGTATTTCATTTAGCTCTCTCTTGTTATCGTCTGGCTAAACATCGTTATCGTCTGTTTAAACGTCGTCTGGCGAAATCACCTGATGCGCAGGGGTACCGCTCAAAGGTAGCAATCCGGCGCGTTGCTAATCCAGTTATCTGATTGTTTTAAAAACAAATAACTCAAAAGGTAACATGTAACGTTACGCGCTGTGATCGCGGTAACATCTGAGGGAAAGGGCGGGAATGGACAGCGTTTTGCAGGTCGTTGCAGAGAATTTGCAAAGCATCATGCGCTATTCATTTTTGGTGGTTTTTGTTGTCATCACTTTTAAGCATAATAGCCGCCGTTACCGGAACCGACGGCCGCGATGGCCAGGGAAAACTATGAAACAATTGCGTCTGGCTGTCATTGCGACAGCGTTACTGGCGTCTTTCACTCTCGGCGGGTGCGACGACAAGGAAAGTGCTTCCGCCGATTCATCCGCGCCTGCGGCCCAAAGCAGCGCCGCGCCTGCGGCGAAGCCACAGGCGGCGGACCTGCAAAAACTGGCGCAGCAAAGCGCTGGCAAGCCCCTTAAGCTGCTTGATGCCTCCGAGGTCCAGCTGGACGGCGCCAGCACGCTGGTGCTGACCTTCTCCGTGCCGCTCGATCCCAACCAGGATTTTGGCCGCGTCGTGCATCTTGTCGATAAAAAAGACGGCAAGGTAGACGGCGCCTGGGAGCTTGCTCCGAACTTAAAAGAGCTGCGTCTGCGCCACCTTGAGCCTAACCGTGAACTGATGCTGAGCGTCGATCGCGAACTGCTGGCGCTCAATAAAGCGACGTTCGGCATGGCTTACGAGAAAACCCTGACCACGCGCGATATCGCGCCGAGCGTCGGTTTCGCGAGCCGCGGCTCGCTGCTGCCGACCAAAGTCGTGCAGGGGCTGCCGGTGATGGCGCTCAATATCTCAAGCGTCGACGTTAACTTCTACCGCGTGAAGCCGGAATCGCTGGCGGCGATGGTCAGCCAGTGGGAGTACCGCAACTCGCTCAGCAACTGGGAATCTGACCAGCTGCTGAAAATGGCGGATCTGGTCTATACCGGTCGCTTTGACCTCAACCCGGCGCGCAACACGCGCGAAAAACTGCTGCTGCCGTTAAGCGACATCAAACCGTTGCAACAGCCGGGCGTCTATCTGGCGGTGATGAACCAGGCGGGGCATTACAACTACAGCAACGCCGCGACGCTCTTTACCCTGAGCGACGTCGGCCTCTCGCTGCATCGCTACCACGATCGCATGGATATCTTCACCCAGAGCCTCGAGAACGGCGCGGCGCAAAGCGGCGTGGAAGTGCGTCTCCTGAACGACAAAGGGCAGACGCTGGCGGAAGCGACCAGCGACAGCACGGGTCATGCGCGTCTTGATACGCCGAAAGAGGCGGCGCTGGTGCTGGCCCGCATGGGCGAGCAGACGACCATGCTCGATCTCAATCTCCCGGCGCTCGATCTGGCGGAGTTTGATACCGGCGGCGAACGCGGCTACAGCAAGCAATTCTTTATGTTCGGCCCGCGCGATCTCTATCGCCCTGGCGAAACGGTGATCGTTAACGGTCTGCTGCGCGACAGCGACGGCAAACCGCTTTCGGCGCAGCCGGTGAAATTCGAAGTGGTTCGCCCGGACGGCCAGGTGGCGCGTACCCAGGTGGTGGAGCCGAATAACGGGCTTTATCAGCTCACCTGGACGCTGGATGACCAGGCCGCGACCGGCCAGTGGGTCATTCGCGCCAACACTGGCGACAACCAGAACCGCAACTGGCTGTTCCACGTTGAAGACTTTATGCCGGAGCGCATGGCGCTCAACCTGAACGTGCAGAAAGCGCCGCTGGCGCCTGCCGATACTGTGAATATCGGTATTGAAGGGCACTACCTCTACGGCGCGCCTGCGGCAGGCAACAGCCTGCAGGGCCAGCTTTATCTGCGTCCGCTGCGTGACGCGGTGCCGCAGCTGCCGGGCTTCCAGTTCGGCAACATCGCCGAGGAAAACCTCTCCCGCAGCCTGGATGAAGTTCAGCTGAATCTCGACGATGCGGGTGTGGCTCAGATCTCTACCGAAAGCCAGTGGCATGACGTGCGTTCTCCGCTGCGCTTTATTGTGCAGGCGAGCCTGCTGGAATCGGGCGGTCGTCCGGTGACCCGCCGCGCCGAGCAGGCCATCTGGCCTGCCGATACGCTCGTGGGCATTCGTCCGCAGTTTGGCGAAAAAGCGGTCTATGACTATCGCACCGACGATACCGTTAACCAGCCGATGGTGGATGAAAACGGCAACGCCGGTTTCGATATCGTCTATGCCAACGCGCAGGGCGAAAAAGTGGCCGTGAAGGGGCTGAAAGTACGCCTGGTGCGCGAGCGCCGCGACTACTACTGGAACTGGTCAGATTCGGAAGGCTGGCTGTCGCAGTTCGATCAAAAAGATCTGGTCGAAGCCGAGCAGACTATCGATCTGGCGGCGGGCGAAACGGGCAAAGTCAGCTTCCCGGTGGAGTGGGGCTCTTATCGCCTTGAAGTGGTATCGCCTGACGAACTGGTCAGCAGCATGCGCTTCTGGGCCGGTTACAGCTGGCAGGATAACAGCGACGGCGCCAGCGCGCCGCGCCCGGATCGCGTCACGCTGAAAATCGACAAACCGTTCTACCAGCCGGGCGACACCATCAAGCTGCACATTGCCGCGCCAGCCGCAGGCAAAGGCTACGCGATGGTGGAATCCTCTGAAGGCCCGCTGTGGTGGCAGGAGATAGACGTGCCGGAGAAAGGACTCGATCTGGAGATTCCGGTCGATAAAGCCTGGAAACGTCACGATCTCTACCTCAGCACGCTGGTGGTGCGCCCTGGTGACAAATCCCGTTCCGCGACGCAAAAACGCGCGGTCGGCCTGCTGCATCTGCCGATGGGCGATGAAAACCGTCGCCTGAACCTGACGCTGGACACGCCTGCAAAAATGCGCCCGGACAGCACGCTGTCGGTGAAAGTGAAAGCCAGCGTGAAAAACGGCGAGCTGCCGAAGCAGATCAACGTGCTGGTTTCGGCGGTGGACAGCGGCGTGCTGAACATTACCGACTACGTCACGCCCGATCCGTGGCGCGGCTTCTTTGGCAAGAAACGCTATGGCGCGGATATTTACGATATTTACGGTCAGGTGATTGAAGGCCAGGGCCGTCTGGCGGCGCTGCGCTTCGGCGGCGACGGCGACGAGCTGAACCGCGGCGGCAAGCCGCCGGTTAACCATGTCACCATCATTGCCGAGCAGGCGGTGCCGGTGCAGCTGAACGAGCAGGGCGAAGGTACGATCACGCTGCCGGTCGGCGACTTTAACGGCGAACTGCGCGTGATGGCGCAGGCCTGGAGCGACGACCGCTTCGGCAGCGGCGAAGGCAAAGTCATTGTTGCCGCGCCCGTGATTGCCGAGATGAGCACGCCGCGCTTCCTCGCGGGCGGCGACACTTCACGCCTGGCGCTGGACATCACCAACCTGACCGAACAGCCGCAGCAGCTTAACGTCAACTTCAGCGCCAGCGGGCTGGTGCGTATGGATACGCAGACCACCGAGCAGGTCAGCCTGAAAGCGGGCGGTCGCACCACGCTGTTCGTGCCGGTGGCCGCCAGCGACGGCTTCGGCGACGGAACGATACAGGCGCAAATCACGGGCCTGTCGCTGCCGGGCGAGCGCTTCGCGCCGCTCAAGCGCGAATGGAAAATTGGCGTGCGTCCGGCGTACCCGGCGCAAACCATTAACAGCGGAGCGATGCTGCGCGCGGGCGAAATCTGGACTGTTCCGGCGTCGCACCTGCAAGGACTGAACGCCTCGACGCTTGAAGGCCGGTTGCTGCTGAGCGGCCGTCCGCCGCTGAATATCGCGCGTTATATCGAAGAGCTGCGCGCCTATCCTTACGGCTGCCTTGAGCAGACCACCAGCGGCCTGTTCCCGTCGCTGTATACCAGCGCCGCGCAGCTGAAAGCGCTCGGCATTAAAGGCGATACCGACGAGCAGCGCCGCGCGGCGGTGGATATCGGCATCGCCCGCCTGCTGGAGATGCAGCGTGAAGAAGGCGGTTTTGGTCTGTGGGATAAAGAAAGCCCGGAAGAGTACTGGGCAACGGCGTACGTGACCGATTTCCTGGTGCGCGCGGGCGAGCAGGGCTACAGCGTGCCTGCGGATGCGCTGAATAAAGCCAATGCGCGCCTGCTGCGTTACCTTCAGGATCCGGGCACCATCGCGCTGCGCTACAGCGAAAATAACGCGGCCTCCCGCTTTGCGGTACAGGCGTATGCCGGACTGGTGCTGGCGCGTCAGCAGAAAGCGCCGCTCGGCGCGCTGCGTGATGCCTGGGAGCATCGCGCGCAAGCGGGCGGCGGCCTGCCGCTGGTGCAGCTTGGCGTCGCGCTGAAGCTGATGGGCGATGCGCCACGCAGCAAAGCCGCGCTGGATCTGGGCGTGAAAACCGAGCGTCCGCGCAATCTCGGCTGGCTTGGCGACTACGGCAGCGACCTGCGTGACGACGCGCTGAAGCTGAGCCTGTTGCAGGAATATAACCTGCAGGCCGACCAGCAGAGCACGCTGCTCTCCGCGCTCTCTGATGAGGCGTATGGCCAGCGCTGGCTCTCTACGCAGGAAAGCAACGCGCTGTTCCTGGCGGGCCGCAACCTGGTAAACCAGCCGGGTAACTGGCAGGCGCAAACCACCCTTGCCGGGCAGTTCATGGGCGGCGATAAAGCGCAGAGCGTGGCGCTGGACGCCGATACGCTTAGCGCGCTGCAGGTGACCAACACGGCCCAGACGCCGCTCTGGATCCGTCTTGACAGCCAGGGGTACCCGGACGCCGCGCCGCAGCCTTCCGGCAACGTGCTGCATATCGAGCGCCACTACCTCAACAGCAAAGGCGAGTCGGTGTCGCTCTCCAGCCTGAAGAGCGGTGAACTGGTGCTGGTCTGGCTGAACATCTGGGCGGATAAAACGGTGCCGGACGCGCTGGTGGTGGATCTTCTCCCTGCCGGGCTTGAGCTGGAAAACCAGAACCTTGCTAACGCCAGCGCCAGCCTGAGTAGTACGGGTGGCGAGGCAGGCGAGCTTATCAGCCGCATGCAGCAGATGGATATTCAGCATATGGAATTCCGCGATGACCGCTTTGTCGCCGCGCTGCCGGTGAACGAAGGCGCGTACGCTACGCTGGTTTATATGGCGCGTGCGGTGACGCCGGGCACCTATAAAGTGCCCGCGCCGCAGGTGGAGTCGATGTACGTGCCGCAATGGCGCGCGACCGGTGCGACTATCCCTGCGCTGACTATCTACCCCTGACAGGTGAGCTGTGATTAAAAGCCTGTTGAAAAGGCGCCGCCGCTGGATGATTCTGGCGGCGGCGCCGCTTTTATTGTGCGCCGCGCTGTGGCTTGCCGATAAGCTCTGGCCGCTGCCGCTGTATGAAGTGCAGCCCGCACGCGTGGTCGTGGCGCAGGACGGCACGCCGCTGTGGCGCTTCGCGGATAAAAACGGCATCTGGCGTTATCCCGTCACCATTGAGGATGTGTCGCCGCGCTATCTTGAGGCGCTGCTGAACTATGAAGACCGCTGGTTCTGGCGCCACCCCGGCATCAACCCGCTCGCCATCGCCCGCGCGGCCTGGCAGGATCTCCGCTCCGGCTCGGTCGTCTCCGGCGGCAGCACGCTGACCATGCAGGTCGCGCGCCTGCTGGACCCGCATCCGCGCACCTTCGGCGGCAAGCTGCGCCAGGTGTGGCGCGCGATGCAGCTCGAATGGCATCTCTCGAAAGAGGACATTCTCACGCTCTACCTGAATCGCGCGCCGTTTGGCGGCACGTTGCAGGGGATAGGCGCGGCCAGCTGGGTCTATCTCGGCAAGCCGCCTTCCAGGCTGAGCTATTCCGACGCCGCGCTGCTGGCGGTGCTGCCGCAGGCACCGAGCCGTCTGCGCCCGGACCGCTGGCCGGATCGCGCCCAGGCGGCACGCGATAAAGTCCTGCGCCGTATGGCCACGCAAGGCGTGTGGAGCGAGAAACAGGTGCGCGAGTCGCTGGAGGAGCCCGTGTGGCTTGCGCCACGTCAGATGCCGCAGCTTGCGCCATTGCTCTCGCGCCGCCTGGTCACCCAGCGGCGTGAAACCAAAATCACCACCACGCTCGACGCCGGATTACAGCGCCAGCTGGAAGATCTCGCGCTGAACTGGAAGGGGCGTCTCCCGGCGCGTACCTCGCTTGCGATCCTCGTGGTCGACCACACCACGATGGAAGTACGCGGCTGGGTCGGTTCGGCGGATATCAACGACGACGCGCGCTTCGGGCATGTCGATATGGTGACGGCCATCCGCTCGCCGGGCTCGGTGCTGAAGCCGTTCGTGTACGGGCTGGCGCTCGATGAAGGGCTGATCCATCCGGCGTCGCTGTTGCAGGATGTGCCGCGCCGTTTCGGCGACTATCGTCCCGGCAACTTTGACAGTGGCTTTAACGGCCCGGTCAGCATGAGCGAGGCGCTGGTGCGTTCGCTCAATCTGCCCGCCGTCCAGGTACTGGAAGCCTACGGGCCGAAGCGCTTTACGGCCCGGTTGCGTAACGTCGGGCTGGCGCTGCGCTTCCCGCCGACGGCGCAGCCGAGCCTGGCGGTGATTCTGGGCGGCGCGGGCGCCCGTCTTGATGAGATTGTGGCGGCGTACAGCGCGTTCGCCCGCCACGGTCAGGCGGCGCAGCTTCGCGTGGTGAAGGGCGATCGCCTGGTGGAGCGGCCGCTGATGTCGCCGGGCGCGGCATGGATTATTCGCCGTATCCTGGCGAACGAGGCACAACCGCTGCCGGACGGCTCGCTGCCGCAGGTGGTGCCGCTGGCCTGGAAAACGGGCACCAGTTACGGCTATCGCGATGCCTGGGCCGTGGGCGTCTCGTCGCGCTATCTGATTGGCGTCTGGACAGGGCGACCGGATGCGACGCCGGTTGCCGGACAGTTTGGCTTCGCCAGCGCCGTACCGGTGCTTAACCAGGTGAATAATCTGTTGCAGGCGGGTGCTGCCTCGGCGGTGCAACAGGCGCGCGAGCCGGTGGATCCGCGTCCTGCGTCGGTTTCCGCAGGCACTATCTGCTGGCCGGGCGGGCAGCATCTGCCGCCAGGCGACACCAACTGCCGCCGCCGGTTATCGACGTGGCTGCTGGATAACAGCGAGCCGCCGACGCTGCTTGCCGAAGGCCAGGAGGGGAGCCGCGGCATTCAGTTCCCGCTGTGGCTGAACGAAAAGGGCGAGCGGGTGGCGGCGGATTGCCCGCACGTCTCTGAAAGCCGGTTGCTGCTTTGGCCGCTGCCGCTGGAGCCGTGGCTGCCGCCGGGCGAGCGACGGGCCGCGCGTCTGCCGCCGGTCTCCGCACAGTGTCCGCCGGTGCATCAGCAGGATCTGGTGCCGCTGCTGCTAACCGGCGTGCGCGACGGCGCCGTTCTGAAGCGGCTGCCGGGGCAAGCGTCGCTCTCCCTGCCGCTGCGCAGCCAGGGCGGCGGCGGTCGTCACTGGTGGTTCCTGAACGGCGAACCGCTGGAAAAAGAGGGCGACAGCGTGACGCTGACCTTTACCGACAGCGGCGATTATCAGGTATTGCTGATGGATGAGGCCGGGCAGGTCGCCGCCGCGCAGTTCCGCGTGGAGTAAACAAAAAAGCGCAAAAAGCGCGCTTTCGACATTAAGTGTTGCCAAAGGTAATATTATTTTAAAAAAATGTTATCCCTAACCGTAGGCAAGGATAGCGTTGCTCATTATAATCGGCGCCAATTCTAAACTCGCCTGTCGGGCAAACAGAACAACTTACAGAGGTAATCATGGCAATTGAGCGTACTTTTTCCATCATCAAGCCGAACGCGGTCGCTAAAAACGTTATCGGCAGCATTTTCGCCCGTTTTGAATCCGCTGGCTTCAAAATCATCGGCACCAAAATGCTGCACCTGTCCGTTGAGCAGGCGCGCGGCTTCTACGCTGAGCACGAAGGCAAACCGTTCTTCGACGGCCTGGTGGAATTCATGACCTCTGGCCCGATCGTGGTTTCCGTTCTGGAAAGCGAAAACGCGGTACAGCGTCACCGCGATCTGCTGGGTGCGACCAACCCGGCTAACGCGCTGGCAGGCACCCTGCGCGCTGACTACGCGGACAGCTTCACCGAAAACGGCACCCACGGTTCCGATTCCGTTGAGTCTGCAAACCGCGAAATCGCCTATTTCTTCGGCGAAGGCGAAATCTGCCCGCGCACTCGCTAATTGAGCGAAACGGCTAAGCGACATTTACATTTTATTTCCATGATGTCGCTTTAAGCCGTGGCGTCACTGCCATAGAATTTGTACAATGCTGCGCCCCGGATGAGCCTGCTCTTACCGGGGCGTCTTCTTTTTTATCAACCCTCCAGAGGCCGTAACGTGTAACAACGAGGCCAGGATCGAATATGTCTGAACACATTGTCACGCCTGAGACTGACTCAGCAGCGCCTGCTATTAAGTCTGAAAAAATTAACCTCCTCGATCTGAACCGCCAGGAAATGCGCGAGTTCTTTAAAACGCTGGGTGAAAAACCGTTTCGCGCCGATCAGGTGATGAAATGGATGTATCACTATTGCAGCGATGATTTCGATGAGATGACCGACATCAACAAAGTGCTGCGCGGCAAGCTGAAGGAAGTGGCGGAAATCCGTGCGCCGGAAGTGGTCGAAGAGCAGCGCTCTTCTGACGGCACCATCAAATGGGCTATCGCGGTCGGCGATCAGCGCGTTGAAACCGTTTATATCCCGGAAGACGATCGCGCCACGCTGTGCGTCTCCTCGCAGGTGGGCTGCGCGCTGGAGTGCAAATTCTGCTCAACCGCGCAGCAGGGCTTTAATCGCAACCTGCGCGTGTCGGAAATTATCGGCCAGGTGTGGCGCGCGGCGAAGATTATCGGCGCGGCGAAAGTGACCGGCCAGCGTCCTATCACCAACGTGGTGATGATGGGGATGGGCGAACCGCTGCTGAACCTGACCAACGTGGTGCCGGCGATGGAAATCATGCTCGACGATTTCGGCTTTGGGCTTTCCAAACGTCGCGTGACGCTCTCTACGTCGGGTGTCGTGCCGGCGCTGGATAAGCTTGGCGATATGATTGACGTGGCGCTGGCGATTTCGCTGCACGCCCCGAACGATGAAATTCGCGATGAAATTGTGCCTATCAACAAAAAGTACAACATCGAGACGTTCCTCGCTGCCGTGCGTCGTTATATCGGCAAATCCAACGCCAACCAGGGCCGCGTGACCATCGAGTACGTGATGCTGGATCACGTGAACGACGGCACCGAGCATGCGCACCAGCTGGCGGAACTGCTGAAAGATACGCCGTGCAAGATCAACCTGATCCCGTGGAACCCCTTCCCGGGCGCGCCGTATGGCCGCAGCTCCAACAGCCGTATCGATCGCTTCTCGAAAGTGCTGATGAGCTACGGTTTTACCACCATCGTGCGTAAAACGCGCGGCGACGATATCGACGCGGCCTGCGGACAGCTGGCGGGCGACGTTATCGACCGCACCAAACGCACCATGCGCAAGCGTATGCAAGGTGAACCGATCGCCGTTAAGGCAGTCTGACAGGCAGTAAAAAGCCTGTAAGGTCACGCGAGCAGGCTGGCGCGTGACCCGTTCCGGCGCAGGCGCAGCGATCGCTGCGTAAAGAAGCGCACGTGGTGAATAATTACGGTGCGTTTCTCTGCGCTTTGAGGCAGTATGTAGCGTCGCAACAACATGTTAGCTGGGGCTTTCTGGCTTATCTGGCGCCACTTAACAGACACCGGATAAAAAGCTGGCTATGGTTAACTAACGTTTCTGATTATCGCCTGCGGCATTGCGCCGTCTGAGGCGTTAAAATACGGGAACGGGTAACGGATGACGCACAGGCGTGTGTCCGATGAGAATGATTTCGCGGTATGGGCAGACAGGGCAGCGAAACGTTGTCTTATTCCTGCCGGTGCCAGTTCCTAATGAAAACAGTACCAGCAGTTGTAGCTAATGAATACTGAAGCCACTCACGAAGAAAATGCACCACACACCACGGGTGAGCGTCTGCGCCTGGCCCGTGAACAACTGGGACTCAGCCAACAGGTTGTGGCGGAACGTTTATGCCTGAAGGTGTCGACGGTCCGTGACATCGAAGAAGATAACGCGCCTGCCGACCTGGCCTCCACGTTCCTGCGTGGCTATATCCGCTCTTATGCCCGTCTGGTGCATGTGCCGGAAGAAGAACTGCTGCCGATGCTTGCCAAACAGGCGCCGGTGAGAACCGCGCAGGTCGCGCCGATGCAAACCTACGCGCTCGGCAAAAGCCGTAAAAAACGCGACGGCTGGCTGATGAGTTTCACCTGGCTTGTGCTTTTTGTGGTCGTCGGCCTGACGGGCGCCTGGTGGTGGCAAAACCACAAAGCGCAGCAGGAAGAGATAAGCACTATGGCGGACCAGTCCAGCGCAGAGCTGAGCCAGAACGCCGCCAGCAGCCCGCAATCCGTTCCATTGAATACTGATACCCCCGCTGACGCGTCGCAGGAGCAGGCGACGCCGCCGGCGGATCTGCCTTCTGGCGATGCGCAGGCCACGGCCGCGAACACGCCGCAGCCGACGCCGATGCCTTCGCCGACGACCGCGAGCCAGCAGCCGGTGGTTGTGCCGCCGAGCCAGGCGAGCACCGATACCGCCGCGCAGCAACAGAACGCCGCGCAAAGTCAGTTGCCGGTCGGCCAGGCCTCTACGGCGGCTGCCGCGAACGGCAACGCGCTGGTGATGAATTTCACCGCCGATTGCTGGCTTGAAGTCACTGACGCGACCGGTAAGAAATTGTTCAGCGGTCTGCAACGTAAAGATACTAATCTGAATCTGACCGGTGAGGCGCCGTACCGTCTTAAAATCGGCGCGCCGTCGGCAGTGCAGATTCAGTACCAGGGCAAACCGGTGGATTTGAGCCGTTTTATCAGAACTAACCAGGTTGCACGTCTGACCCTCAATGCCGAACAATCAGTAACGCAGTAACAGACGGGCAATGAGGGAGATTTGTCATGCATAATGAAGCGCCCATTCAGCGTAGAAAATCTAAACGGATATACGTCGGTAACGTCCCCATCGGCGATGGTGCACCCATCGCCGTACAGTCGATGACCAATACTCGCACGACGGATGTTGAGGCGACGGTTAATCAAATCAAAGCGCTGGAGCGCGTGGGCGCGGATATCGTTCGCGTCTCGGTGCCGACGATGGATGCCGCTGAGGCGTTTCGTCTCATCAAGCAGCAGGTCAACGTTCCGCTGGTCGCGGATATTCACTTCGACTACCGCATCGCGCTGAAAGTGGCCGAGTATGGCGTCGACTGCCTGCGCATTAACCCCGGCAATATCGGCAATGAAGAGCGTATCCGCTCGGTGGTGGACTGCGCGCGCGATAAAAACATTCCGATCCGCATCGGCGTTAACGCCGGATCGCTTGAAAAAGATCTGCAGGAAAAGTATGGCGAGCCGACGCCGCAGGCGCTGCTGGAATCCGCCATGCGCCATGTCGATCACCTGGATCGTCTCAACTTCGATCAATTCAAAGTGAGCGTGAAAGCCTCTGACGTTTTCCTCGCCGTGGAGTCCTATCGTCTGCTGGCAAAGCAGATCGATCAGCCGCTGCATCTGGGGATCACCGAGGCGGGCGGCGCGCGCGCAGGCGCGGTGAAATCCGCGATCGGCCTTGGCCTGCTGCTGTCCGAAGGGATCGGCGATACGCTGCGTATTTCGCTCGCGGCCGATCCTGTCGAGGAGATCAAAGTCGGTTTCGATATTCTGAAATCGCTGCGCATTCGCTCCCGCGGCATTAACTTCATCGCCTGCCCGACCTGTTCCCGTCAGGAGTTTGACGTGATTGGCACGGTGAACGCGCTGGAGCAGCGCCTGGAAGATATCATCACGCCGATGGATGTCTCGATTATCGGCTGCGTGGTGAATGGCCCAGGCGAAGCGCTGGTTTCCACACTTGGCGTCACCGGCGGCAACAAGAAAAGCGGCTTTTACGAAGAAGGCGTGCGTAAAGATCGCCTCGATAACGACGACATGATAGCGCAGCTCGAAGCCCGCATTCGCGCCAAGGCGTCGATGCTGGATGAGAACCGTCGCATCAGCGTGCAGCAGCTGGAAAAATAACGCAAACGTGGGAAGCGGCGTGCTTCCCGTGTATGATTGAACCCGCAAACCGCCCCAGCCACACCGGAGCGGTCTGTTTCGGGTTCATTTTTTGTATAGAAAAAGAGAATAAACGTGGCAAAAAACATTCAAGCCATCCGCGGCATGAACGATTACCTGCCGGGCGATACCGCCATCTGGCAGCGCATTGAAGGCACACTCAAGCAGGTGCTCGGCAGCTACGGTTACAGCGAAATCCGTTTGCCGATTGTAGAGCAGACCCCGTTGTTCAAACGCGCTATCGGTGAAGTGACCGACGTGGTTGAAAAAGAGATGTATACCTTTGAGGACCGCAATGGCGACAGCCTGACGCTGCGTCCTGAAGGCACTGCGGGCTGCGTGCGCGCCGGCATCGAACATGGTCTGCTGTACAATCAGGAACAGCGCTTGTGGTACATCGGCCCGATGTTCCGTCACGAACGTCCGCAGAAAGGGCGCTATCGTCAGTTCCACCAGCTTGGCGCCGAGGTTTTTGGCCTGCAGGGGCCGGATATCGACGCGGAGCTGATTATGCTAACCGCGCGCTGGTGGCGTGCGCTGGGCATCGCTGAGCATGTTTCACTGGAGCTGAACTCTATCGGCTCGCTGGAAGCGCGCGCGAACTATCGCGACGCGTTGATCGCGTTCCTTGAGCAGCACATCGATAAGCTTGATGAAGACTGCAAACGCCGTATGTATTCGAACCCGCTGCGCGTGCTGGATTCCAAAAACCCGGACGTGCAGGCGCTGTTAAACGACGCGCCGAAGCTGGGCGATTACCTGGATGAAGACTCCCGCGAACACTTCGCCGGGCTGTGCGCTTTCCTTGACGACGCCGGTATCGCTTACACCGTCAATCAGCGCCTCGTGCGCGGCCTCGACTACTACAACCGCACCGTGTTTGAGTGGGTCACGACGAGCCTCGGCTCGCAGGGCACGGTCTGCGCGGGCGGCCGCTACGACGGTCTGGTGGAGCAGTTAGGCGGTCGCGCCACCCCGGCGGTGGGCTTTGCGATGGGCCTTGAGCGCCTCGTTTTACTGGTTCAGGCGGTAAATCCGGAATTTACGGCGGATCCTGTTGTCGATATATACCTGATTGCGTCCGGCAACGGCGCGCAGTCGGCGGCAATGCAGCTGGCCGAGCGTGTGCGTGACGCGCTGCCGGGCTGCAAGCTGATGACCAACTACGGCGGCGGCAACTTCAAGAAGCAGTTCGCCCGCGCAGACAAATGGGGCGCGCGTATCGCGCTGGTTCTGGGCGAGGATGAAGTCGCCAACCGTCAGGTTGTGGTGAAAGATTTGCGTTCAGGTGAGCAACAGGCGCTCGCGCAAAGCGAACTGGCCGCGCATCTGCAAACGCTGCTGGGCTGATTTCCCGGCGACATTTCGTTAAGGAGAAGGACTGCGTGGAAATTTACGAGAACGAAAACGAGCAGCTCGACGCGGTAAAGCGTTTCTTTGCTGAAAACGGCAAAGCGCTGGCGGTGGGTGTGGTATTAGGGATTGGCGCGCTGGTCGGCTGGCGTTTCTGGAACGGCTCGCAGGTCGATTCCGCTCGCGAAACGTCGCTGCACTATCAGAATGTCATGACGGATGTCCGCGCAGACGATCCGAAAACCCTGAGCGCGGCGGAGCAGTTCGTTGCCCAGAACCAGAACAGCTACGGCGCGCTGGCCTCGCTTGAACTGGCGCAGCGTTATGTGGATAAAAACGATCTCAACAAAGCCGCGCAGCAGTTGCAGCAGGGCATTGAGAACGCGAAGGACGAGAATCTGCGCTCGCTGATGAACCTGCGCTTAGCGCGCATTCAGATCCAGCAGAAACAGGCGGATGCCGCACTGAAAACCCTGGACGGCGTGAAAGGCGAAAACTGGTCGGCAATGGTGGCCGATCTGCGCGGTGACGCGCTGCTGAGTAAAGGCGATAAACAGGGCGCGCGTGATGCCTGGAGCAAAGGAGTGAATGATAAAAACTCTCCGGCGCTTGGCGATATGATGCAGATGAAAATCAATAACTTGTCCATCTGAGAGGGACCCGATGCAATTGCGTAAATTAGTTCTGCCAGCGATGCTTTCCGTCACGCTGTTAAGCGGTTGCTCACTGTTTAGCGGTGAAGAAGACGTGGTGAAAATGTCGCCGCTGCCGACCGTTGAAAACCAGTTTGCACCGGAAGTCGCCTGGGACACCTCCGTAGGCAGCGGGATTGGCGATTTTTACTCCAACCTGCACCCGGCATTCCTTGATGGCACCGTTTACGCGGCGGACCGTCGCGGCACCGTGAAAGCCGTTAATTCGCAGGATGGCAAGGAAGTCTGGAGCGTCGATCTCTCTGAGAAAACCGGCTTTTTCTCCCGTAATCGTCCGGCGCTGCTGTCGGGTGGCGTGACCGCCGTTGGCGCGCATGTCTACGTGGGCAGCGAAAAGGCGCAGGTCTATGCGCTGAATACGTCTGACGGCTCTGTCGCATGGCAGACCAAAGTGGCGGGCGAAGCGCTCTCACGTCCGGTCGTCAGCGATGGCCTGGTGCTGATTCATACCAGCAACGGCATGCTGCAGGCGCTGAATGAAAGCGACGGCGCTATCAAATGGACCGTAAACCTGGATATGCCGTCGCTCTCGCTGCGCGGTGAATCCGCACCAGCGTCCGCCTTTGGCGCCGCGATTGTCGGCGGCGATAACGGCCGCGTCAGCGCGGTGTTGATGCAGCGCGGCCAGATGATCTGGCAGCAGCGCATTTCGCAGGCGACGGGCGCGACAGAAATCGATCGTCTGAGCGATGTCGATACCACGCCGGTTATCGTTAACGGCGTCGTGTACGCGCTGGCGTATAACGGCAATCTGACTGCGCTGGATCTGCGCTCCGGTCAGATTATGTGGAAACGCGAGCTGGGCTCGGTGAATGATTTCATCGTCGACGGCGGTCGTATCTTCCTGGTTGACCAGAGCGACAACGTGCTGGCGCTGAATGTGGAAGGCGGCGTCACGCTCTGGACACAGACGCAGCTGCTGCACCGTAACCTCACCACGCCGGTGCTCTATAATGGATCACTGGTCGTAGGCGACAGCGAAGGCTACCTGCACTGGATGGATACCGATAACGGCCGCTTTGTGGCGCAGCAAAAAGTGGACAGCTCCGGCTTCCAGACCGAGCCTGTCGTGGCGGATAACAAGATCCTTATCCAGGCCAAAGACGGCACGCTCTACGCGATTACGCGTTAACAGACAGGCGTAGCACAGCTAAAACGGCTCCTGATTATCGCAGGGGCCGTTTCCTGTTTTCTGAAGCCCGCGCTTTGCGGCGGGTTTAATAATGATTTATCAGTAATGAGGCTTTAAGAATGATACCTGTGGTCGCGCTGGTCGGGCGCCCTAACGTCGGAAAATCCACGTTGTTCAACCGTTTAACCCGCACCCGGGATGCGCTGGTAGCGGATTTCCCGGGGCTGACGCGTGACCGCAAATATGGTCGTGCCGAAGTAGAAGGACGTGAATTTATCTGCATCGATACCGGCGGTATCGACGGCGCGGAAGAAGGGGTGGAAACCCGCATGGCGGAACAGTCGCTGCTGGCGATTGAAGAAGCCGACGTGGTGCTTTTCATGGTCGACGCCCGCGCGGGCCTGATGCCGGCGGATGAGGCTATCGCCCAGCATCTGCGCAGCCGCCAGAAGCCGACGTTCCTGGTCGCCAACAAAACCGACGGTCTCGACCCGGATCAGGCGGTTGCGGATTTCTACTCGCTCGGTCTTGGTGAAATTCACCCGATTGCCGCTTCTCATGGCCGTGGCGTGACCTCGCTGCTGGAACATGTGCTGGTACCGTGGATGGACGATATCGATCCGCGGGAAGAAGTGGACGAAGAAGCCGAATACTGGGCGCAGTTTGAAGCCGAGCAGAACGGCGAAATCCCGGAAGAAGAGGAAGAAGACGACTTCAACCCGCAGGATCTGCCGATTAAACTGGCTATCGTCGGGCGTCCAAACGTTGGTAAGTCAACGCTTACCAACCGTATTCTCGGCGAAGACCGCGTGGTGGTTTTCGACATGCCGGGCACTACCCGTGACAGCATTTACATCCCGATGGAGCGCGACGGGCGCGAGTTCGTCCTCATCGACACCGCGGGCGTGCGTAAGCGCGGCAAAATTACCGACGTCGTAGAGAAATTCTCGGTCATCAAAACGCTGCAGGCTATCGAAGACGCCAACGTGGTGCTGCTGGTGATTGACGCGCGCGAAGGCATTTCCGATCAGGACCTCTCGCTGCTGGGCTTTATCCTTAACAGTGGCCGCTCGCTGGTGATTGTCGTCAACAAGTGGGACGGTCTTAGCCAGGAAGTGAAGGACGAAGTCAAAGAGACGCTGGATTACCGTCTCGGCTTTATCGATTTCGCCCGCGTACACTTCATCTCCGCGCTGCACGGCAGCGGCGTTGGCAACCTGTTTGAGTCGATTCGTGAAGCCTATGACAGCTCCACGCGCCGCGTCAGCACTGCGCTGTTGACCCGCATCATGAAGATGGCGGAAGAAGATCACCAGCCGCCGATGGTGCGTGGTCGCCGCGTGAAGATGAAATATGCGCATGCGGGCGGTTATAACCCGCCGATTGTGGTCATCCACGGCACTCAGGTAAAAGACCTGCCGGATTCCTACAAACGCTATCTGATGAACTACTTCCGCAAATCGCTGGACGTCATGGGTACGCCTATTCGTATTCAGTTCAAGGAAGGCGCGAACCCGTTCGCGAACAAGCGCAACACGCTGACGCCAAACCAGCTGCGTAAGCGTAAACGCCTGATTAAGCACATCAAGAAAAGTAAATAACCGAAGCGGGAGTCATGATGACTCCCGCTCTGTTTTTTAGGAGGTAACGCGTGGAATTACATTGTCCAAACTGTCAAAACCCGCTTGAGCCGAGCGAGCGCGGCGCGCACTGCGCCACCTGCCATCAGGATTATCAGGTTGAAGCACGCTGCCCTGAATGCCATCAGCCGCTGGAAGTGCTGAAAGCATGCGGCGCGGTGGACTATTTCTGCCGTAACGGCCACGGGCTAATTTCGAAAAAACGCGTCGAATTCACGCTCCAGGCGCACTAGTCGCAGATACAGCCTTCGCCGCGCTTCCAGAGCTCGCGCAGCCCTTCCGGCGCGGCGTTTTCCGGCACCAGAAGTACGATGTCGGCATAACCGGCCTGATTGTGCTGCGTCCAGAGGATCTGGATGCGGAAATAGCGCTGGTCGCCGCGGCCTGGCGAATCGGGCTGCCCTGGCGGAGAGGCCTGCGGCAGCGCCTGATGCAGAATATCGATAAGCCGCTGGCGCTGTTCGGCGTTCAGTTCAGCGACGGCGATGCGCCGCTGACCGGCCAGGCGTGGCATGTACGCCACGCCGCCTTCACGCGCCAGCTCTACGACGGCGTCATCCGTCAGATCTGGCAAATCCATCACAACACTCCTGTGGTTTTCCACGCCTGTTCGATAGCCTGCGCCACGCTGTCGCCGGAGCGTTTACGGCCATGCTCAATGGTCAGCTTCGCGAAGCTCGCGAAATCGGCGTTCTGAGAAAGTGAGCGGTCACACACGGTGTCATACCAGGCATAGCCCGCTTTTTCCCAGGCGTAACCGCCAATGGCGGTCGCCGCCAGGTAAAACGCGCGGTTCGGAATGCCCGAGTTGATGTGTACGCCGCCGTTGTCTTCGCGGGTTTTTACAAAATCGTCCATGTGGCCGGGCTGCGGATCTTTACCCAGCAGCGGGTCGTCATAGGCCGTGCCGGGCGCTGACATCGACCGCAAACCGATGCCGTTAATGCCCTGCGCAAGCAGCCCTTCGCCGATGATCCAGTCCGCCTGATCCGCCGTCTGCTGGCGATGGTACTGCTTCACCAGCGAGCCGAAGACGTCGGAGAGCGATTCATTAAGCGCGCCCGCCTGCTCAAAGTAGATAAGTCCCGCTTCGGTTTCCGTCACGCCGTGGCTCAGTTCATGCCCCACCACGTCAATGGCGATGGTAAAGCGGTTAAAGATTTCGCCGTCGCCATCGCCGAACACCATCTGCTGGCCGTTCCAGAAGGCGTTCTGGTATTCACGCCCGTAATGGACCGTGCCGCTGAGCACGAGGCCTTTGTTGTCCAGCGAGTCGCGCTGATACGCTTTCCAGAAGAAATCGTGCGTAACGCCCAGATAGTCGTAGGCTTCGTTCACGGCGACATCGCCGTTGGATGGCGCGCCTTCGCGGCGCACGAGCTCGCCTGGCAGCGCTTCGCGGTTCTGGGCGTCATAGATATCGCGCTCCAGTTTGCCTTTGGCTGTGACATGCGCGGCAGCGGCCTCTTTGTGCTGATGGGCCATCAGCGTCTGAACATGGGTGAGGGTCTGGCGCGCTTTCTGCTGCTGGGGGGCTGAGCCATTGTCGATAATGCGACGCAGGATATACGGGGGAATAACGGTTGGATAACGTGACTGGTTCATTAGGGTCTCCTTACACGGCAAGTGCCGTTGAAAAAACCAACACTTGCAGTATAGTTCGTGACCCGCTGATTGCCCCTGAGGCTTATCCGGTTTTCTTTTTGCGCGTTTTTTTGGCGGGCGTGATCTGGCGCACTTCGCTTTCCACCCAGCCGTCTGCCAGCCGTGTGGTCAGCGTGTCGCCTGGCTGCACCTGCTTTGTCGCCTTCAGCACGTTGCCATTCTGCGCCGTGGTGACGCTGTAGCCGCGTGCCAGCGTCGCCAGCGGGCTCACGGCCTCCAGATGCGTGATAGCGTTGCCAAAGCGCTCACGCGTGTGGCTGAGGCGCGCTGAGACCGTCTGGGCGAGCCGATACTCGAGCTGCTGAATGCGTGCCGAGGCGCGATGCAGGCGTGGCAGCGGCTGCTGCTGGTTAAGACGCTGCGCCAGACGGGTCTGCCGTTGGGTCGCCTGACGCAGGCGGCTGTCGAGCGCGTTGTCCATCCGCTGGCGCAGGCGCATCAGCAGCGTCTGCTGACGGGCGAGGCGCAGCTGCGGGTGCTGCTGCTCCAGACGATGGTGCAGACGCGTAAAGCGCTGCTGGCGATTGGCCAGCGAGTAATCCATCGCCATTTCAAGGCGCTGCTGTAATCCCTGCACCTGACGCAGCAGCTCAAGCTGATTGCGGCTGACGATTTCCGCCGCCGCGGACGGCGTCGGCGCGCGCAGATCCGCGACGAAATCCGCGATGGTCACGTCGGTTTCATGGCCGACCGCGCTCACCACCGGGATGCGGCTCGCGAAAATCGCCCTCGCCACGCGCTCGTCGTTAAAACTCCACAAATCTTCCAGCGAGCCGCCGCCGCGCCCGACGATTAGCACGTCGCACTCGTCACGCAGGTTGGCAAGCTCAATGGCGCGCACGATCTGCGCGGGCGCGTCGTCGCCCTGTACGGTGGTGGGGTAGATGATGACCGGCAGCGACGGGTCGCGTCGGCGCAGTACGTTCAGCACATCATGCAGCGCCGCGCCGGTTTTCGAGGTGATCACGCCCACCTGGCGCGCCGGGGAGGGCAGCGGCTTTTTCAGCGCGGTGTCGAACAGCCCTTCGGCGGCGAGCTGCTGCTTGAGCTGTTCATAGCGCTGTTGCAGCAGGCCTTCGCCCGCGGGCTGCATGCTTTCGACGATAATTTGATAGTCGCCGCGCGGCTCATAAAGCGTGATATTGGCGCGCACCAGCACCTGCTGGCCATGCTGCGGGCGGAAGGTGACGCGCCGGTTGCTGTTGCGAAACATCGCGCAGCGCACCTGGGCGGTGTCATCTTTGAGCGTGAAGTACCAGTGCCCGGACGCGGGCTGGCTGAAATTGGAGATTTCACCGCTGATCCAGACCTGGCCCATCTCCTGCTCAAGCAGCAGACGAACGCTCTGGTTAAGGCGGCTGACGGTAAAAATTGAGGGTGTCTGAGTAAGCGGCATGTGAGCTGGATCAAATTTTAAATCAGCAGGTTATTCAGTCGATAGTAACCTGCGTCCTGGCGATCGCAACCTTTTTTCGCAAAAAAATGTAGAAGCAATCGGTTACGCTCTGTATAATGCCGCGGCAATATTTTATCTGTTCTCATTCACCCCAGGTTGAGATATTGCCCATGCTACGTATCGCTAAAGAAGCACTGACGTTTGACGACGTTCTCCTCGTTCCCGCTCACTCTACCGTTCTGCCGAATACCGCGGATCTCAGCACTCAGCTGACCAAAACTATTCGCCTGAACATCCCCATGCTTTCAGCGGCCATGGACACCGTAACCGAAGCGCGTCTGGCGATTGCCCTGGCGCAGGAAGGCGGCATCGGCTTTATCCACAAAAACATGTCTATCGAGCGTCAGGCGGAAGAAGTCAGGCGCGTGAAAAAACATGAGTCCGGCGTGGTCACGGACCCGCAGACCGTACTGCCGACCACCACGCTTCGCGAAGTGAAAGAGCTGACCGAGCGCAACGGGTTTGCAGGCTACCCGGTCGTTACCGAAGATAACGAACTGGTGGGCATTATCACCGGGCGTGACGTGCGTTTCGTTACCGATCTGAATCAGCCGGTCAGCGTCTACATGACGCCGAAAGCGCGTCTGGTGACCGTACGCGAAGGCGAATCCCGCGACGTCGTACTGGCGAAGATGCACGAAAAACGCGTTGAGAAAGCGCTGGTCGTGGACGACAGCTTCCACCTGCGTGGCATGATCACCGTAAAAGATTTCCAGAAAGCCGAACGTAAACCGAACGCCTGTAAAGACGAGCAGGGCCGTCTGCGCGTAGGCGCCGCGGTGGGCGCTGGCGCCGGTAACGAAGAGCGCGTCGACGCGCTGGTTGCCGCAGGCGTTGACGTACTGCTGATCGACTCCTCTCACGGCCATTCCGAAGGCGTGCTGCAGCGCATTCGCGAAACCCGCGCGAAATACCCGGATCTGCAAATCATCGGCGGCAACGTCGCGACGGCTGCGGGCGCGAAAGCGCTGGCGGACGCGGGCGTCAGCGCGGTCAAAGTAGGCATCGGTCCTGGCTCCATCTGTACTACCCGTATCGTGACCGGCGTGGGCGTACCGCAGATCACCGCCGTGGCGGACGCGGTTGAAGCGCTGGAAGGCACCGGCATTCCGGTTATCGCCGATGGCGGCATCCGTTTCTCCGGCGATATCGCTAAAGCGATCGCGGCAGGCGCGAGCGTCGTGATGGTCGGCTCCATGCTGGCAGGCACCGACGAATCTCCGGGCGAAATCGAACTCTACCAGGGCCGCGCTTACAAATCCTACCGCGGCATGGGCTCGCTTGGCGCGATGTCCAAAGGCTCTTCCGACCGCTACTTCCAGACCGACAATGCCGCTGACAAGCTGGTGCCGGAAGGCATCGAAGGCCGCGTGGCGTACAAAGGTCGTCTGAAAGAGATTATTCACCAGCAGATGGGCGGTCTGCGCTCCTGCATGGGTCTGACCGGTTGTGGCACGATTGATGAGCTGCGTACCAAAGCGGAATTCGTGCGCATCAGCGGCGCGGGCATCCAGGAAAGCCACGTTCACGATGTGACCATTACTAAAGAGTCTCCGAACTACCGCATGGGTTCTTAATTTTCCCCGCCCGGCGTTCACGTCGGGCGTTTACTTTGTATCAGCTACTTTCTGGAAAACGCGTCAATGACGGACAACATTCATAAGCATCGTATCCTTATCCTCGACTTCGGTTCTCAGTACACCCAACTGGTGGCCCGCCGCGTGCGCGAGCTGGGCGTTTACTGCGAACTGTGGGCCTGGGACGTGACGGAAGAGCAGATCCGCGGCTTTAACCCTAACGGGATCATTCTCTCGGGCGGCCCGGAAAGCACCACTGAAGAAAACAGCCCGCGCGCGCCGGAATATGTCTTTAAGGCCGGCGTGCCGGTGCTGGGCGTCTGTTACGGCATGCAGACCATGGCGATGCAGCTTGGCGGCCACGTCGAAGGCTCTAACGAGCGTGAATTCGGCTATGCGCAGGTGGAAGTGAAAACCGACAGCGCGCTGGTGCGCGGCATTGAAGATGCGCTGAGCGCCGACGGCAATCCGCTGCTGGATGTCTGGATGAGCCACGGCGACAAAGTGACCGCCATTCCGTCTGATTTCGTGACCGTCGCCAGCACTGAAACCTGCCCGTTCGCGATTATGGCGAACGAAGAAAAACGCTTCTACGGCGTACAGTTCCACCCGGAAGTGACCCACACCCGCCAGGGCCTGCGTATGCTGGAGCGCTTTGTGCGCGACATCTGCGAGTGCGAAGCGCTGTGGACGCCGGCAAAAATCATTGATGACGCTGTTGAGCGCATCCGTCAGCAGGTGGGCAATGACCGCGTGATCCTCGGTCTTTCCGGCGGCGTAGACTCCTCCGTTACCGCGATGCTGCTGCACCGCGCGATTGGCGACCGTCTGACCTGCGTCTTCGTTGACAACGGCCTGCTGCGCCTGAACGAAGCCGAGCAGGTGATGGATATGTTCGGCGACCATTTCGGTCTCAACATTGTTCACGTTCCGGCGGAAGAGCGTTTTCTCAACGCGCTGGCGGGCGAGAACGATCCGGAAGCGAAACGTAAAATCATCGGCCGCGTATTTGTTGAAGTGTTCGATGAAGAAGCCCTGAAGCTCGAAGACGTCAAATGGCTGGCGCAGGGCACCATCTACCCTGACGTGATTGAATCTGCCGCGTCGGCGACCGGCAAAGCGCACGTTATCAAATCGCACCACAACGTGGGCGGCCTGCCGAAAGAGATGAAAATGGGCCTCGTCGAGCCGCTTAAAGAGCTGTTCAAAGACGAAGTGCGCAAGATTGGTCTGGAGCTCGGCCTGCCGTACGACATGCTGTACCGTCACCCGTTCCCGGGGCCGGGCCTCGGCGTTCGCGTGCTGGGCGAAGTGAAAAAAGAGTACTGCGACCTGCTGCGCCGTGCTGACGCCATCTTCATTGAAGAGCTGCGCCGCGCCGATCTCTACGACAAAGTGAGCCAGGCGTTCGCGGTATTCCTGCCGGTGCGCTCCGTCGGCGTGATGGGCGATGGCCGTAAATATGACTGGGTCGTCTCGCTGCGCGCGGTGGAAACCATAGACTTCATGACCGCCCACTGGGCGCATCTGCCGTACGATTTCCTGGGGCGCGTCTCCAACCGCATCATCAACGAAGTCAACGGCATTTCCCGCGTGGTGTATGACATCAGCGGTAAGCCGCCAGCCACGATTGAGTGGGAATGATGCTCCTTTAAGAAAGGTCTGGCATTAACAAGCACTAAATGATAACTAAGTCCGCGTAATTGCGGACTTTTTTTGTTTTTAGCTTAGTCATTTTTGGCAATGTCTGGCAACGCCAAGCACGGTTTGACCGTGGTATTTTGATGGGTATGATTCATCGGTAATGCCATGGATTACGCCCGATACCATGCTGAGTGTTTTTGATGGGCATGGTATTAATTTTTCATATCTATTTGTTTTATAGATATTAATCTCTAATTATTTAGAGGTTTTTCAGCATGGTATCAAACAAAAATAATAGGTTGAAACATGCTGACTGATACTAAGCTACGCAATCTCAAACCCAAAGATAAACTTTACAAAGTCAATGACCGTGATGGCCTCTATGTTGCCGTCACAGCCGCAGGGTCTATCTCCTTTCGCTACAACTACTCGATTAATGGCAGGCAAGAAACCATTACCTTTGGCCGCTACGGAGTAGGAGGTATAACGTTAGCTGAAGCACGTGAGCGTCTCAATGAAGCGAAGCGAATGGTTACTGATGGAAAGTCTCCGGCCAAAGAGAAAGCTCGTGCTAAGGCGAGAACGAAAGATGCTGAAACCTTTGGTGCCTGGGCTCAGAAATGGCTGCGTGGCTATCAGATGGCCGACTCCACCCGGGATATGCGTCGCTCAGTCTATGCCCGAGAGCTAGAGGGAAAATTTGGCAACCAAAAGCTCACAGAAATTACCCATGAAGACTTGAGAGCACTTACTGATGCGATAGTGGAGAGAGGAGCACCTGCAACAGCAGTGCATACTCGCGATATTGTGCTGCAGGTATATCGACGGGCAATAGAACGAGGGCAAAAAGTAGAGAACCCCGCTGATTTGGTACGGCCTGCAAGTATCGCTCGATTTGAGCCAAGAGACCGAACATTAACGCCGGTTGAGATCGTTTTGATGCACCGGTACATGGAAAAAGTAGGAACAACTCCTCAGATTCGTGCTGCGGTAAAGCTTCTCTTGCTGACTATGGTACGTAAAAGCGAATTAACTAATGCAACCTGGAATGAAATTAATTTTGTTGAAGCGTTGTGGACGATCCCTAAAGAGCGAATGAAACGGCGTAACCCACACTTGGTATTTTTGTCTCGCCAGGCTATGGATATTCTGATTGCTTTGAAAACATTTGCCGGTGGTTCTGACTACATTCTTCCTTCTCGTTATGATTCCGATGCTCCAATGAGCAGTGCAACTATGAACCGTGTGTTGGCTTTAACTTACAAGGCGGCGCAGAAAGAAGGTCAGTCGCTCATTAAATTTGGACCTCATGATCTTCGTAGAACTGCGAGCACTCTGCTGCATGAGGCCGGATACAATAGTGACTGGATAGAAAAATGCCTGGCACATGAACAGAAAGGGGTGAGGGCGGTATACAACAAAGCTGAATATCGAGAGCAAAGAGCATCAATGCTACAGGATTGGGCTGATATGGTAGATGAATGGGTTGCGTAATGTGTAATAGCTTAGATTTAATCTGACACTCTTCGGAAAGAGCTACACGAAATTTGACAGGCAGTTCTGTGCCAAGAACAGACGTTGCTGACATCAGTTTGTGTTAATTAACGGGGAGCTGGTCACCAGGATTAATCCGATTCCGTAAAGCCCCGGTAAAATTTTTACAAAGTGTGTAGTCAAGCAGCTTCCTGTTGCAGTTTAATAAGCGCCATTATGCCTATCAGGAGATACCAGGAAGGGTCCTCCCATCCAGTAGTTCTTTCA
>Ga0157365_10000221_pt1 | contig 26636 bp, 19 predicted proteins | sample AttsexASBM3_FD_111478 | JGI IMG/M metagenome (GOLD analysis project Ga0157365, IMG submission 111478) | Fungus gardens microbial communities from leaf cutter ant in Ribeirão Preto, State of São Paulo, Brazil - Atta sexdens ASBM3 | ecosystem: Host-associated > Fungi > Mycelium > Unclassified ... | reverse complement strand
CGCGGAGGCAAGCGTGGTGTTGATATCGCTCAGCGAGACGCCCAGCGCCTGCGCTTTTTCCTGGTCGATATCCATTTTGAACTGCGGAGTATCTTCCAGACCGTTCGGGCGCACCTGCGAGAGCAGATCCGGGTGTTTCGCCGCTTCGCCGAGCAGCTGGTTACGCGCCTGCGTCAGCTTCTCATGGCCCAGGTTGCCCTGGTCGATAAGTTCGAAGTCAAAGCCGGTCGCCGTACCCAGTTCCACAATCGCCGGGAGGTTAAAGGCGAAGACCATCGCATCTTTAATCTGCGAGAAACGCCCCATCGCACGGCCGGTAATTGCAGGCACTTTGTTTTCCGCGCCCGGACGCTCATCCCAGTTTTTCAGCGAGACGAACGCCAGACCGGTGTTCTGACCGCGACCCGAGAAGCCAAAGCCGTTAACGGTAAAGACGGAGTTAACGTTGTCTTTCTCCTGGTTGAGGTAATAATCCGTCACCTCATCCAGCACCTTCTGGGTACGCTCCTGGGTAGCGCCCGCCGGGAGCTGCGCCATCGTCAGGAACACGCCCTGGTCTTCTTCCGGCAGGAAGGAGCTCGGCAGGCGGATGAACAGGAACGCCATCGCCACGACGATCAGCAGATAGAGCAGCAGGTAACGACCGGTGCTGCGCAGGATGTTGCCTACGCTATCGGTGTAGTGGTGCGTGCTCTTGTCGAACATGCGGTTAAACCAGCCGAAGAAGCCTTTTTTGCCTTCGCCATGATCGCCTTTGGCGACGGGCTTAAGCATGGTGGCGCACAGCGCTGGCGTGAGGATCATCGCCACAATGACCGACAGCACCATCGCGGAAACGATAGTAATCGAGAACTGACGATAAATAGCGCCGGTCGAGCCGCCAAAGAAGGCCATCGGGATAAATACCGCCGAGAGCACCAGCGCGATACCGACCAGCGCGCCCTGAATCTGACCCATCGATTTACGGGTCGCTTCTTTGGGCGGCAGACCTTCTTCGACCATCACACGCTCGACGTTCTCCACCACAACGATGGCGTCATCCACCAGCAGGCCGATGGCGAGCACCATTCCGAACATGGTGAGCGTGTTTATCGAGTACCCGAACGCCGCCAGTATCGCAAAGGTGCCGAGCAGAACGACCGGTACGGCGATGGTCGGGATAAGCGTCGCGCGGAAGTTCTGGAGGAACAGGTACATCACCAGGAACACCAGCACGATAGCTTCAACCAGCGTTTTCACCACTTCGAAAATAGAGATTTTCACGAACGGCGTGGTGTCGTACGGGTAAACCACTTTCAGACCGGCCGGGAAGAACGGTTGCAGATCCGCAATGGTTTTGCGCACCGCTTCTGCGGTATCCAGCGCGTTCGCGCCGGTCGCGAGTTTGATACCCAGACCCGACGCCGGCTGGCCGTTATAACGCGCGATAACGTCGTAGTTTTCGCCGCCAAGCTCAACTTTCGCCACGTCTTTCAGGCGTACCTGCGAGCCGTCCTGGTTCACCTTCAGCAGAATTTTGCTGAACTCTTCGGCGGACGTTAAACGGGTCTGCGCGATGATAGAGGCGTTAAGCTGCTGGCCTTTAACCGGCGGAGTACCGCCAAGCTGGCCTGCCGCGACCTGGGCGTTCTGCGCTTTAATGGCGCTGATAACGTCGACCGGCGTCAGCTGGAAGTTGTTCAGCTTGTTCGGATCAAGCCAGATACGCATCGCGTACTGCGAACCGAAGAGCTGCACGTCGCCCACGCCGGACGTACGGCTGACCGGGTCCTTGATGTTCGCGCCCGCGTAGTCGGCGATATCTTCCTGGGTCATCGAACCGTCAGTGTTGATAAGGCCCAACACCATCAGGAACGAGCTGGAGGATTTCTCGACGCTCACGCCCTGCTGCTGCACTTCCTGCGGCAGCAGCGGCATCGCGAGCTGCAGTTTGTTCTGCACCTGTACCTGCGCGATATCCGCGTCGGTGCCAGACTCGAACGTCAGGGTTATCTGTACGGTGCCCGAGGAGTCGCTGGTGGAGGACATGTACATCAGGCCATCGATACCGTTCATGTTCTGTTCGATAACCTGCGTCACGGTATCCTGCACCGTTTTCGCATCCGCGCCCGGGTAGGTCGCGTTAACCGTCACCGCTGGCGGCGCAATCGAAGGATATTGCGCCACGGGCAGTTTCATAATGGACAAGCCACCTGCCAGCATGATGATGATGGCGATCACCCACGCGAAGATGGGGCGATCGATAAAAAACTTAGCCATGTTTTAACGGCTCCTGTTAACTCAAGACTGCGGTTGCTGTGACTGCGTCTGACCAGCGGCGCCGGATTTCTGCTGTTGCTGGTTTGCAGTCACTTCCTGCGCTTTGACCTGTGCGCCCGGACGAACCTTCTGCAACCCGGTTACGATCACGCGATCGCCGGATTTCACGCCGTCGGTAACGACCCACTTGTCGCCCATCGCCTGGCCAACGGTAACCGGACGCACTTCAACTTTGTCGCCTTCGCCGACCACCATCACGGTCGCATCACCGCGCGGGGTACGGGTTACGCCCTGCTGCGGCACCAGAATCGCGTTCGGGTTTACACCTTCTTCGAGACGGGCACGGACAAACATGCCCGGCAGCAGCGTGTGGTCAGGGTTCGGGAAGATAGCGCGCAGCGTAATGGAGCCGGTCGTCTGATCCACGGTCACATCGGAGAACTCCAGCGTGCCGTCCTGCGGATATTTCAGGCCGTCAGCGGTGGAGAGCGTCACTTTCGCTTTGCCGTTATCCTGCTTCAGCTGTCCGCTCGCCAGCTCCTGCTTGAGACGCAGGAAATCGTTGCTGGACTGGGTCACGTCGACATAAATCGGGTCAAGCTGCTGGACGGTCGCCAGGGCAGTCGTCTGGCCGTTTTGCACCAGCGCGCCTTCCGTCACGGCAGATTTGCCGATGCGGCCGCTGATAGGGGAGGTCACTTTGGTATACGCGAGGTTGATACGCGCGGTTTCCACCGCGGCTTTGGCCGCGACGACGGCCGCGTTCGCCTGCTGGGCTTCCGCCTGCGCGTTGTCGTAATCCTGTTGGCTGATGTACTGGGTGCCGAGCAGTTTCTGATAACGCTTGAGCGTCACCTGCGCGATATTGGCGCTGGCCTGCGCTTTCGCGAGATCGCCTTTGGCGCTTTCATAGGAAGCCTGATAAGGCGCCGGGTCGATTTGATAAAGCGACACGCCAGCCTTAATTTCGCTGCCTTCCTCGAAATTACGCTTCAGGATGATACCGCTCACCTGAGGACGAACTTCCGCCACACGATACGCACTGGTACGGCCCGGCAGTTCCGTTGTGATTTGCAGAGGTTCGCTTTTCAGCGTCACTACACCCACTTCGGGCGCCTGGGGCGCTTGTTGCTGAGCCTGTTCACCGTCACATCCTGTAAGCGCTAAGCTGCCTGAGAGCATCAGAACGACCGCCAGAGGCGTGAATCCTCTGTTTTTGTTCATATCTAAACCTCGAGTGTCCGATTCCAAAAAATGACCAATGGATCAAAAGTCCGCAAACCCATTGCTGCGTTTATAGTGTCGTCATGCTATGGTACATACATACAGAAATGTATGTAAATCTGACTCCTGTAAATTCACCGACATATGGCACGAAAAACCAAACAGCAAGCCCTGGAGACGCGTCAACACATTCTGGATGTGGCGATTCGCTTGTTCTCGCAACAGGGGGTGTCAGCCACGTCGCTGGCGGACATTGCCCAGGCGGCGGGCGTAACGCGAGGCGCCATTTACTGGCATTTCAGGAACAAGTCGGATTTATTTAGCGAAATCTGGGAATCATCAGAGGCCAGCATTGGCGATCTTGAAAATGAGTATCGGGCAAAATTCCCAGACGATCCACTCTCTGTTTTACGGGAGATTCTCGTTTATATACTTGAAGCTACGGTGACAGAAGAGCGTCGCCGTCTGATGATGGAAATAATTTATCACAAATGTGAGTTTGTTGGAGAAATGGCCGTTGTCCAGCAGGCGCACCGCAGCCTCTGTTTTGAAAGTTACGACCGTATCGAACAGGCGCTGATGCAGTGTATGCACTCCGGTATGCTGCCGAAAAACCTCCAGACCCGTCGCGCCGCGATCCTGATGCGCAGCTATATTACGGGGCTGATGGAGAACTGGCTTTTCGCCCCACAGACGTTTGATCTTAAAAAAGAAGCGCGCGAACTGGTGGCGATTTTGCTGGAGATGTATCAATACTGCCCGTCCCTGCGCCATACCCCTGACGCCGCGCCTGCGGACGCGACACGCTGAATTTATCTTAAAGCCCGGCGGGCCGCTATTCCATGCGCCAGAGCCGTGGTATTCTCTGCGCCGTTCCACTATCCCCGCAGGCATTCCGCGTGCGGTCTGGCCATGATCTCATTCAAATGACAATGCAGCACACAACCCTTTCGCGGCGCCTGACGTCCGCTGTTTTCTTTGCCCTCCTGCTGATGTTCAGCGCGCTTTCGCCTGCTGTGGCGCAGGCGGCGTCTGCCAGCGGGGAACTCCCGTCGCGCGCCGAAGTGCAGTCGCAGCTGGATACGCTCGGCAAACAAAAAAACCACTCCGCGCAGGACAAGCTGACGACCGAAGATCTGACGGCGACGCTTGAAACGCTGGATAAAATCGAGCGCGTGAAGCAGGAGACGGCGCAACTGCGCCAGCAGGTGTTGCAGGCGCCGGAAAAAATGCGCCAGGCGACCGAGAGCCTCAACGCGCTGCAAAATCAGGACAGCGACGACGTCGTGCGCCAGACGCTGAAAAACCTCTCGCTGCGCCAGCTGGAGTCGCGCGTCACGTCGGTGCTCGACGATCTGCAAACCGCCCAGGCCGATCTGGCGACGTTCAACAGCCAGCTGGTGTCCTTACAGACCCAGCCGGAGCGCGTGCAGAACGCGATGTACAACGCCTCGCAGCAGCTTCAGCAGATCCGCAACCGCCTGAACGGTACCGCGCCCGGCGAAGAGGCGCTGCGCCCGTCGCAGCAGACGCTATTGCTCGCGCAGCAGACGCTGCTGAACGCGCAGGTTGAGCAGCAGCGTAAAAGTCTTGAAGGCAACACGGTGTTGCAGGACGCGCTGCAGAAACAGCGTGACTACACCACGGCGCATATCAACCGTCTTGAGCATCAGCTGCAACTTTTGCAGGAAGCGGTGAACAGCAAGCGCCTGACGCTGACCGAAAAAACCGCCCAGGAGGCGATTGCGCCGGACGATGCGGCGAGCATTCAGAATAACCCGCTGGTGCGCCAGGAGCTGGAGGTCAATCACCAGCTCAGCCAGCGTCTTATCGACTCCACCCAGAGCGGCAACAATCTGGTGCAGCAAAACATTCGGGTGAAAAACTGGCTCGACCGGGCGCTGCAGTCGGAGCGTAACCTGAAAGAGCAGATCTCGGTGCTCAAAGGCAGCCTGCTGCTGTCGCGCATTCTGTATCAGCAACAGCAGACGCTGCCTTCCGCCGACGAGCTCGAAGACATGACCAACCGCATCGCGGATCTGCGTCTCGAACAGTTTGAGGTGAACCAGCAGCGCGACGCGCTGTTCCAGAACGACGCGTTCGTCGCGAAGCTGGAAGAGGGTCACCAGAGTGAAATCAACGACGACGTGCACGACGCGCTGTTGCAGGTCGTCGATATGCGCCGGGAACTGCTCGATCAGCTCAACAAGCAGCTCGGCAACCAGCTGATGATGGCGATTAATCTGCAAATCAACCAGCAGCAGTTAATGAGCGTCAGCAAAAACCTGCAGGAGATGCTCACGCAGCAGATCTTCTGGGTTAACAGTAACAAACCAATGGACTGGGAATGGGTGAAAGCCTTCCCGCAGGCGCTGCACGACCAGGTGAAGGGGATGAAAATCACCTTTAACTGGGAAAAAGCCTGGCCTGCTATGCTCAAAGCGCTGCTGGCGGGGCTGCCGCTGCTGCTGATTGCGGGCCTTATCCGCTGGCGCTTCGGCTGGATGCGCCAGTATCTTACGAAGCTCGCGGGGGAAGTTGGTCAGCTGCGCAACGACAGCCAGCTGCATACGCCGAAAGCCATTCTGCTCAACCTGATCCGCGCGCTGCCGGTTTGCCTGATTATCCTGGCGGTGGGGCTTTTCGTTTTTGTCATGCAGCTCAACATCAGCGATCTGCTTTGGGCATTCAGCAAAGAGCTGGCGATGTTCTGGCTGGTGTTCGGCCTCTGCTGGCGCGTGCTGGAAAAAGACGGCATGGCGGTGAGCCACTTCAATATGCCCGCCACGCTGACCAGCCACTGGCGGCGTCAGATTGTGCGGGTGAGCCTGGCGCTGCTGCCGTTGCTGTTCTGGTCGGTGCTGGCGGAGCTCTCGCCGCTGCATCTGATGGACGACGTGCTCGGCCAGACGATGATTTTCCTCAACCTGCTGCTGATTAGCGCGCTGGTGTGGCCGATGTGCCGCGACAGCTGGCGCGATAAAGAGTCGCACACCATGCGGCTGGTCACGGTGACGGTGCTCTCCATCGTGCCGGTGGCGCTGCTGGTGCTGACCGCGACGGGTTATTTCTATACCACGCTGCGTCTTGCCGGACGCTGGATAGATACCGTCTATCTGGTGATTATCTGGAACCTGCTCTACCAGACCGTGCTGCGCGGCCTGAGCGTCGCCGCCCGGCGTATCGCGTATCGTCGCGCCGTGGCGCGTCGCCAGAATATGGTCAAAGAGGGCGCCGAAGGGGCCGAGCCGGTGGAAGAGACCTCGCTCGCGCTCGACCAGGTCAACCAGCAGACATTGCGTATCACTATGCTGGTGATGTTCGCGCTCTTCGGCGTCGTGTTCTGGGCTATCTGGTCGGATTTAATCACCGTCTTCGCTTACCTCGACAGCATCGTGCTGTGGCACTACAACGGCACCGAAGCGGGCGCGGCGGTGACGAAAAACGTAACGCTCGGCAGCATTCTGTTCGCGGCCGTGGCATTTATGGTGGCCTGGGCGCTGATCCGCAACCTGCCTGGCCTGCTGGAAGTGCTGGTGCTCTCGCGCCTGAAAATGCGCCAGGGCGCGTCCTACGCCATTACCACTATCCTCAACTACGTGATTATCGCGGCGGGCGCCATGACGGTGTTCGGCTCGCTCGGGGTGTCGTGGGATAAACTGCAATGGCTGGCGGCGGCGCTGTCGGTCGGTCTCGGTTTTGGTTTGCAGGAGATTTTCGGGAACTTCGTCTCGGGTCTGATTATCCTCTTCGAGCGCCCGGTGCGTATCGGCGATACCGTTACCATCGGCACGTTCTCCGGCACGGTCAGCAAAATCCGCATCCGCGCCACGACGATCACCGATTTCGACCGCAAAGAGGTGATCATTCCAAACAAAGCGTTTGTAACGGAGCGCCTTATCAACTGGTCGCTGACCGATACCATCACCCGCGTGGTGATCCGCCTCGGCGTGGCGTATGGATCGGATCTCGACAAAGTACGCGAGATCTTACTGAAAGCGGCGATGGATCACCCGAAAGTGATGCACGATCCAGAGCCGGCGGTGTTCTTCACCACCTTTGGCCCAAGCTCGCTGGATCACGAGCTGCGCCTCTACGTGCGTGAGCTGCGCGATCGCAGCTATACCGTGGATGAGCTGAACCGCACCATCGACAAACTGTGCCGGGAAAATGACATCAATATCGCGTTTAACCAGCTGGAAGTGCATCTGCACAACAACCACGGCGACACGCATACTGAAGTGAAGCGCGATCTGCGTAACGACAATAACGACGGCGAGGCGAACGCCGCCAAAGCCTGACGGGGTTAGCCCTTCTCCGCAGGCTGGGGAGAAGGGCGTGACTGCCCGGCGTCGCGTAGCTTACGCAGATAGTCGTCACGCACGATCTCCAGCGCCGCCAGCGCCGTTTGCGGCGCGATGTCATGATTCTCCAGCAGCATAATCAAATCGACCGCGAGCTTGACCTCGTCAGGGGCTTGTTCCAGCGACATCGTTTCTCTCCTTTAATTTACGTAAGTTTTAGCGCGTAATGCGCTCGAGCGCGCGTTCGGTACGGGCTATCGCGGCACGGCAGCGCGCCAGACGCTCGTTAAGCGCGTCGATTTCCCGCGCCAGCTGCGGATCGTGGTTTTCGGCAATGCGCCGCTCGCGTTCGGCTTTCATCGCCAGCAGGCGCCGCTCAAACTCCTGATATTGCGCAAGTCTTGCATGCAGCCGCCCGCCGGGCAGATGCGCGTTCTCGTGACGGCGCAGCGCGGCGGTGGCCGCCTCACGCGCTAACGCTTCGATTTGCAGCGCGAGCCGTTCGGCAAGCCACGCCACGCGCGGCGCGTCGTTCTGCGTGACCGCCGCCTCAAGCTGCGCGAGGCTCGCCTCGGCCTGCGCCAGATAGTCGCCGAGCCGCGTGCTGGTATGGGAAAAGAGCTGGCGGTCAAAGCGCGGCGAGAAGTGGCGCTGCGACGCCAGCGGGCCGATAAGCTCGTGAAGCTCCGCGACGCGGGCCTTAAGCGATTGCAATAATAGGGGGGTTCTCATGTGACTCCGGGCGTTAGGCCATGCGCGCTGTGCTACAGTAACTCACCTGGTTTCGCGAGTACGATTATGCAAAGGACTATTTTACTCATCCTCGGGTGGCTGGCGGTAGTGCTGGCGACGCTGGGCGTGGTGCTGCCGCTTCTGCCGACGACGCCGTTTCTGCTGCTGGCCGCCTGGTGTTTCGCGCGCTCCTCGCCGCGTTTTCACCACTGGCTGCTGTATCGCTCCTGGTTTGGCGGCTATCTGCGCCACTGGCAGCAATACCGGGCGATGCCGCCGGGCGCGAAGCCGCGCGCGATACTCGTTATCCTCGCGACTTTCGCTATCTCACTGTGGATGGTGAAGATTTTTTGGGTGCGAGTCCTGCTGCTGGTCATCTTAAGCGGGCTGCTGATTTTCATATGGCGCATCCCGGTCGTTGATGAAAAACAACAAAACCCGTAAAGCGTACCCGCAGTGGTTGCAATTGCCGCGCGCAGCCAGTAAATTCGAGCGTTTTCGAGTACAGGCGCCGTTGGTTAAAGGGTAAACAACTTCTCCCTGCGACCGTCTCCGGCAACCTGTGAGTAATACCGTTTTTATCAGGCATACATCCATGACCGCAACTGCGCAGCAGCTTGAATTTCTTAAAAACAGCATCAAAAGCATTCAGGATTACCCGAAGCCGGGCATTCTCTTTCGTGACGTCACCAGCCTGCTGGAAGATCCCAAAGCCTATGCCCTGAGCATCGAACTGTTAGTGGAGCGCTACAAGAACGCGGGCATCACGAAAGTCGTGGGTACCGAAGCGCGCGGTTTCCTGTTCGGCGCGCCGGTCGCGCTGGCGCTCGGCGTGGGTTTTGTCCCGGTGCGCAAGCCGCGTAAACTGCCGCGCGAAACCATCGCGGAGAGCTACGAGCTTGAGTACGGCACCGATCAGCTGGAGATCCACGTCGACGCGATTAAGCCTGGCGATAAAGTGCTGGTGGTCGACGATCTGCTGGCGACCGGCGGCACCATTGAAGCCACCGTGAAGCTCATCCGTCGTCTCGGCGGCGAGGTTACCGACGCGGCGTTCATTATTAATCTGTTCGACATCGGCGGCGAAGCGCGCCTCAATAAGCAGGGCATCACCTGCTACAGCCTCGTGCCGTTCCCGGGCCACTGATCTTCTTCCCGGCAGCCTCGCCCATCGGGTGGGGCTGTGTTAGCATGACCCCTTCAGAATCCACCACTCAAGCGTTTCAGAGCCTGCCCATGAGTTATCAGGTCTTAGCCCGAAAATGGCGCCCACAAACCTTTGCTGACGTCGTCGGCCAGGAGCATGTGCTCACCGCCCTGGCGAACGGTTTATCGCTGGGCCGAATTCACCACGCCTACCTGTTTTCCGGTACGCGCGGCGTCGGCAAGACTTCTATCGCCCGTCTTCTGGCGAAGGGGCTGAACTGTGAAACCGGCATCACCGCCACCCCGTGCGGCGTGTGCGACAACTGCCGTGAAATCGAGCAAGGGCGTTTCGTCGATCTGATTGAAATCGACGCCGCCTCGCGCACCAAAGTGGAAGATACCCGCGATCTGCTGGATAACGTCCAGTACGCGCCAGCCCGCGGCCGCTTTAAAGTTTACCTTATCGACGAAGTGCACATGCTCTCGCGCCACAGCTTCAACGCGCTGTTGAAAACGCTGGAAGAGCCGCCGGCGCATGTGAAATTTCTGCTCGCGACCACCGATCCGCAAAAGCTGCCGGTGACGATCCTCTCCCGCTGCCTGCAGTTCCATCTGCGGGCGCTCGATCCCGATCAAATCCGCCAGCAGCTTGAACATATCCTGACGCAGGAAGGCATCAGCCACGAGCCGCGCGCGCTGCAACTGCTGGCCCGCGCCGCCGACGGCAGCCTGCGCGACGCGCTGAGCCTGACCGATCAGGCGATCGCCAGCGGCGACGGCCAGGTGACCACCCAGGCGGTGGGCGCGATGCTCGGCACGCTCGATGACGATCAGGCGCTTGGCCTGATCGAGGCGCTGGTCGCCGCCGACGGCGAGCGCGTGATGCAGCAAATCAACGATGCCGCCGCGCGCGGCGTCGAGTGGGAGGCGCTGCTGGTCGAAATGCTCGGCCTGCTGCACCGTGTGGCGATGGTACAACTCTCGCCGTCAGCGCCGGGCGCGGATATGGCCCCGCTGGAGCAGCGCCTGCGAGAACTCGCGCGCACCGTGCCGCCGGGCGATATTCAGCTCTATTACCAGACGCTGCTTATCGGACGCAAAGAGCTGCCCTGGGCGCCGGAGCGCCGGATGGGCGTTGAGATGACGATGCTGCGCGCGCTGGCGTTTCACCCGCGCGCGCCGCTGCCCGAGCCTGAGCGCGACGTTCAGCCTGCGGCGGTGCTGCCGGTCGTGAACGCCACACCAGCCCCGCAACCGCAGGTTCAGCCGCCGCAGTCCGTGCAGAACCCGGCCGTGGCGCAGTATCAGGCGCCGCCTCAACCCGAGTCGCCGTCTCAGCCCGCCGCGCCGACGCCGCTGCCCGACACGACAAGCCAGCTTCTACAGGCGCGCAGCCAGCTGCAGCGCGCCCAGGGAGCGGCCAAACCAAAAAAGAATGAACCGGCAGCGCCAGCCACAGCGCGGCCGGTGAATAACAGCGCGCTGGAGCGGCTGGCGTCCGTGACCGAGCGCGTGCAGTCCCGTCCCGCGGTCGTGAAAGAAGAGACGCCGGCGAAAAAAGAGGCGTATCGCTGGAAAGCGAAAAACATCGTGCCGCAGGCGCAGCAGGCCCCCGTCGCCACGCCGCGCGCGCTGAAAAAGGCGCTGGAGCACGAGAAAACCCCGGAACTTGCCGCGAAGCTCGCCGAAGAGGCCGTCACGCGCGACGCGTGGGCGGCGGAAGTGAGCCGTTTGCAGGTGCCGAAGCTGGTGGAACAGGTCGCGCTTAACGCCTGGAAAGAGCAGGACGGCGCGAAAATTTGTCTGCACCTGCGACCCTCGCAGCGCCACCTGAACTCCGCGTCGGCGCAGAAAACCCTCGCCGACGCGCTGGGCGTTTTGTACGGCGCCCCGGTTGAACTGACTATCATTGAAGATGATAATCTTGCGCACCGGACGCCGCTGGAATGGCGGCAGGCGATCTACGAAGAGAAACTCGCACAGGCGAGAGAAGCGATTATCGCGGATGCCAATATCCAGACGCTGCGTCGTTTCTTCGACGCGGATCTGGATGAAGAGAGTATTCGCCCCCTTTGACAGGCAGTGTCGCTGCCTGTTGTAACCCCTGGCCTCGCTGTCGGCTCTGCCGTCAGCGACCTGAAGCAAAGAGAGAAGCTTATGTTTGGTGGTAAAGGCGGTCTGGGCAACCTGATGAAACAGGCCCAGCAGATGCAGGAAAAAATGCAGAAGATGCAGGAAGAAATCGCTCAGCTGGAAGTCACGGGCGAATCTGGCGCGGGCCTCGTAAAAGTCACCATCAACGGCGCGCACAACTGCCGTCGCGTGGAGATCGATCCGAGCCTGCTCGAAGACGACAAAGAGATGCTGGAAGATCTGGTCGCTGCCGCGTTTAACGACGCCGCTCGCCGCATCGAAGAGACGCAGAAAGAAAAAATGGCTTCCGTTTCCTCCGGTATGCAACTGCCGCCGGGCTTTAAGATGCCGTTCTGATGCCCCCGGGACGACAGGGCTCTCCTGTCGTCCTGCTTTTCCGCGCAGTTCCTCGCCACTCTCGTTTTCCCGCCGTGCGTCTCCTCTGGGCTATGCTTTTACCATGAGGTTTACCGTGCGTGCGCAAAGGCGCAGGTGGTAATCTACACGCTTTGTTCGTTGTTAAGGAATGTCTTCATGCAGACCAGTCCTCTGCTGACTCAACTGATGGAAGCCCTGCGCTGCCTGCCGGGCGTGGGCCCGAAATCGGCGCAGCGCATGGCGTTTACGCTGCTGCAACGCGATCGCAGCGGCGGCATGCGTCTTGCTCAGGCGCTGACCCGCGCGATGTCGGAGATAGGCCACTGCGCCGACTGCCGCACGTTCACCGAGCAGGAAAAATGTAATATCTGCACCAACCCGCGTCGTCAGGAAAACGGACAGATCTGCGTGGTGGAAAGCCCGGCGGATATTCATGCCATCGAGCAGACCGGCCAGTTCTCGGGCCGCTATTTCGTGCTGATGGGCCATCTGTCGCCGCTCGACGGCATCGGTCCCGACGATATCGGGCTTGACCGCCTGGAGCAGCGTCTGGAAACGGAGACGCTCAAAGAGATTATTCTCGCCACCAACCCGACGGTGGAAGGGGAGGCGACCGCCAATTACATCGCCGAGCTCTGCGCCCAGTATGGCGTTGACGCAAGCCGCATCGCGCACGGCGTGCCGGTGGGCGGCGAGCTGGAAATGGTGGACGGCACCACGCTCTCGCACTCGCTGGCGGGCCGCCACAAAATGACCTTCTGAGCCGTTTTATCTTCTCTTTTGCACAAAGCCGCATTGCGCGGCTTTTAACCAGTTAACGCCCGCTGCGTTGACCGCCGCTTGAAAAATCTTTGCGCTATCCCCATCTCTGCCTCAACCGTTTTTGTTCACTGTGGCCTGTTTTGTTGAGGTATCACCATTATGAAAGGACAAGAGACCCGTGGTTTTCAGTCAGAGGTAAAACAGCTTCTGCACCTGATGATCCATTCTCTCTATTCAAATAAAGAGATTTTCCTGCGTGAGCTTATCTCCAACGCCTCGGATGCGGCGGACAAACTGCGCTTTCGCGCGCTTTCCAGCCCCGATCTCTATGAGGGCGACGGCGACCTGCGCGTGCGCGTCTCGTTTGATAAAGACAACCGCACCCTGACCATCGCCGATAACGGCATCGGCATGACGCGCGATGAGGTTATCGACCATCTTGGCACCATCGCGAAATCAGGCACCAAAGCGTTCCTCGAATCGATGGGTTCTGACCAGGCGAAAGACAGCCAGCTTATCGGCCAGTTCGGCGTGGGCTTCTATTCCGCGTTTATCGTGGCGGATAAAGTCACCGTGCGCACCCGCGCGGCGGGCGCAGGCGCCGATGAAGCGGTGTTCTGGGAATCGGAAGGCGAAGGCGAATATACCGTTGCCGATATCACCAAAGCGGATCGCGGCACTGAAATCACGCTGCACCTGCGCGAAGGCGAAGATGAGTTCTTAAACGACTGGCGCGTGCGCTCCATCATCAGTAAATACTCTGACCATATCGCGCTGCCGGTTGAGATTGAAACCCGCGAAGAGAAAGACGGCGAAACCGTTGTCTCCTGGGAGAAAATCAACAAAGCGCAGGCGCTGTGGACCCGCAGCAAAGGCGAAATCAAAGACGAAGAGTACACCGAGTTCTACAAGCACATCGCCCACGATTTCACCGACCCGCTGACCTGGAGCCATAACCGCGTTGAAGGCAAGCAGGAGTACACCAGCCTGCTGTACATCCCTTCGCAGGCCCCGTGGGACATGTGGAACCGTGACCATAAACATGGACTGAAACTCTACGTCCAGCGCGTCTTTATCATGGACGACGCCGAGCAGTTCATGCCGAACTACCTGCGCTTTGTACGCGGTCTGATTGACTCTAACGATCTGCCGCTCAACGTGTCGCGTGAAATTCTCCAGGACAGCACCATTACCCGCAACCTGCGCAGCGCGCTGACCAAACGCGTGTTGCAGATGCTGGATAAGCTCGCCAAAGACGACGCTGAGAAATACCAGACCTTCTGGAAACAGTTCGGCCTGGTGCTGAAAGAAGGCCCGGCGGAAGACAGCGCCAACCTGGAAGCTATCGCGAAGCTGCTGCGTTTCGCCTCGACCCATACCGATTCCGCCGCGCAGACCGTGTCGCTGGAAGAGTATGTCTGGCGCATGAAGGAAGGGCAGGAGAAAATTTACTACATCACCGCCGACAGCTATGCGGCCGCGAAGAGCAGCCCGCACCTGGAGCTGCTGCGTAAAAAAGGCATCGAAGTGCTGCTGCTTTCCGATCGCATCGACGAGTGGATGATGAGCTATCTCACCGAGTTCGACGGCAAAGCGTTCCAGTCGGTGGCGAAAGCTGACGAGTCGCTGGAGAAACTGGCCGACGAGGTGGATGAAAGCGCGAAAGAAGCGGAAAAAGCGCTGGAGCCGTTCGTGGATCGCGTTAAAACGCTGCTGGGCGAGCGCGTGAAGGAAGTGCGTCTGACGCACCGTCTCACCGATACCCCGGCGATTGTCACCACCGACAACGACGAGATGAGCACCCAGATGGCGAAACTCTTCGCCGCTGCGGGCCAGGCGGTGCCGGAAGTGAAATACATCTTTGAACTCAACCCGGATCATCAACTGGTGAAACGCACCGCCGATACCCAGGATGAGGCGCAGTTCAAGGAGTGGGTAGAGCTGCTGCTCGACCAGGCGCTGTTCGCCGAGCGCGGTACGCTTGAGGATCCGAACCAGTTTATCCGCCGTATGAACCAGCTGCTGGTCTCTTGATAGCTGTCGGGATGGGGACTGAAAAGGTGGGTGCGCTAACGCTTACCCACCTACGTAAAACGGAGCAGTGAGACATTGCAGGGCGGGTAAGCGAAGCGCACCCGCCATCACTGCGCAACTTGCCGTCGTAAACGCTCACCACCATTCCATTACTGGCAAAAAGGCGTACACGCTCGCGTGCACGCCTTTTTTATACCGCACACCCTCTTTTCTTCTCCCGACGCCCCGGTGAAACCATTCACCATCCGCCGCGTTTGTTGTCGGGATAGCGCCTTTAATGGTATGGTTTTCGCTTCAATCACGTAGTGAAAATGCAAACGTATGGAGAATTACGCAATGCGTATTATTCTGCTCGGCGCTCCGGGCGCAGGAAAGGGGACTCAGGCACAATTCATCATGGAGAAATACGGCATTCCGCAAATCTCCACCGGTGATATGCTTCGCGCCGCAGTGAAATCCGGCTCTGAGCTGGGCAAACAGGCGAAAGACATCATGGACGCCGGCAAGCTGGTTACCGACGAGCTGGTCATTGCGCTGGTCAAAGAGCGTATCGCACAGGACGATTGCCGCAACGGCTTTTTGCTGGACGGTTTCCCGCGCACCATTCCTCAGGCGGACGCCATGAAGGACGCGGGCATCAACGTTGACTACGTGCTGGAATTCGATGTACCGGATGAACTGATTGTCGATCGTATCGTGGGTCGCCGCGTTCACGCCGCCTCTGGTCGTGTTTACCACATCAAATTTAATCCGCCGAAAGTGGAAGGCAAAGACGACGTGACCGGTGAAGAACTGACCACGCGTAAAGACGATCAGGAAGAAACCGTGCGTAAGCGTCTGGTGGAATACCATGAGATGACCGAGCCGCTGATCGGCTACTACCGTAAAGAAGCGGAAGCGGGCAACACCCGTTACGCCAAAGTCGACGGCACCAAAGCCGTGAGCGACGTGCGCGCCGAACTGGAAAAAATCCTCGGCTAAACCGCCTTCGTATGACTGACGCCGGGCTGAGCCCGGCGTTTTGCTTTCTGCCTCCCCCCTTTGCGCCGCGCTTTTTCCACTCACGCCTTAAATTTCTCCGTCTGACGGCGTATAACGTTGGCGGGTTAATACACAGGGAACACCGCATGTTCAGACAGACTCCGCTGCTGGATGAGTCCACCGCAAGGCTGATTGTCCGGCGCGCCATGAGCATCATCGACTATCCGGTCAACGTGATGGACAGCCAGGGCATTATCATTGCCTCCGGCGATCCGCAGCGACTGATGCAGCGCCACGAAGGCGCGCTGCTGGCGCTCGCCGAGAGCCGGGTCGTGGAGATAGACGCCGCCACCGCGCGCCACCTCAAGGGCGTGCGCCCCGGCATCAACCTGCCATTCTGTTTTCGCCAGCGCCAGATTGGCGTTATCGGTATTTCAGGCGAACCCGCGCAGGTGCGCGCCAGCGGCGAGCTGGTGAAAATGGCCGCCGAGCTGATGGTCGAGCAGGCGGCGCTGCTTGAGCAAAACCAGTGGGAGAAGCGTTATCGCGAAGAGCTCACGCTCCAGCTGCTGTCGGGCGGCGGCGAGCGCGAGGCGCGCGAATCGATGGCGGCGTGGCTTGGCGTCGCGCTGGACGTGCCGCGCATCGCCTGGATTATCGAACTGCGGGACGGCAATCCGCAGCAGATGCGCGAACTGCTGGCCGAACTGGAGCGCGAAGAGCGCGAGGCGTTATTCGCCATGACCGGTTTTAGCGAAATGGTAATGCTGCGCCCGGCGAGCCTTGAGAGCGGACAGTGGAGCGAGCCGCAGGACCGGCGTCAGGCGCAACATCTGCACGCGCTCTGGCAGGGGCGTTTTAACGTGCGGCTGATTATCGGCGGCTTTTACGCAGGCGATACCGGGCCGTCCCGTTCGCTGCGCGCGGCGCGCGCCACCCAGTCGATGGCGCGACGCCTTAAGCTGCGCCACAAAACGCTGGTCTATGATGAAAATCCGCTGGCGGCGCTGCTGTGCGATCTCGGCGACGACTGGCGGGCGGAGGAGCTTGGCGCGCCCTGGCGCCGGCTTTCGCAGCACGATGAAAAAGGCGTGCTGCGCCAGACGCTGCGCGGCTATTTTTCCCGAAATTGTGAGCAGGCGCAGACGGCCAGCGCGCTGCATATTCACGTCAACACCCTGCGCTACCGGCTACAGCGCGTCGAGGCGATAACCGGCCTCAAAATCAATCAGTTATCTGACTGCCTCCAGCTTTACGTCGGCATGCTCACGCAGGCGTAATTTGTAGAAACCCACAAACAACAGCGGGTGGCGGCGCGTGTTCTTTGTGGGTTTCGCTCAGGCATTCCCCCTTTCGCGACGCTATGTTGTCCTGACTCTTACCTCAACGAGAAAACAATAATGACAACGGTATCCACTCTCGGGGCGCTGACGGCGTTAGTCGTCGCGATTGTTCTTATCCTGCGTAAAGTGCCGCCCGCCTACGGCATGCTGGCAGGCGCGCTGGCGGGCGGGCTGGTTGGCGGCGCGGATCTCGTCCATACGGTCAGCCTGATGATCCAGGGCGCGCAGGGCATCACCAACGCCGTGCTGCGCATTCTCGCGGCGGGCGTGCTCGCGGGCGTGCTGATTGAGTCCGGCGCGGCGCATACCATCGCCGAAACCATCGTGCGCAAAGTGGGCGAGAAGCGCAGCCTGCTGGCGCTGGCTATCGCCACGCTGATCCTGACGGCGGTCGGCGTCTTTATCGACGTGGCGGTGATCACCGTCGCGCCTATCGCGCTCTCTATCGCCCAGCGCGCGGGCATCTCGCGTATCGCCATTCTGCTCGCCATGATTGGCGGCGGCAAAGCGGGCAACGTGATGTCGCCGAACCCCAACACCATCGCCGCGGCGGATAACTTCCACGTACCGCTCACTTCCGTGATGCTGGCGGGTGTGGTGCCGGGCCTGGTCGGGCTGGTGATGGCCTGTTTTCTGGCGAACCGTCTCAGTCATAAAGGCAGCCGCGTCAGCGCTCAGGAGCTGCCGGTCGAGGATACCGGGCCGCGCCCGGGCTTCGCCGCGGCCATCAGCGCGCCGCTGGTGGCGATTCTTTTGCTGTCGCTGCGCCCCATTGCGGGTATCGCCGTCGACCCGCTCATCGCGCTGCCGGCGGGCGGCCTTGCGGGCGCGCTGCTGATGGGGCGTCTGCGCCAGTGCAACACGTTTATGGTTTCCGGCCTAAGCCGTATGGCGCCGGTGGCGATTATGCTGCTCGGCACCGGCGCGCTGGCGGGCATTATCGCCAACTCCGGGCTGAAAGATGTGCTTATCGACACGCTGACCCATACCGGGCTGCCCGCCTGGCTGCTGGCGCCGCTTTCCGGCACGCTGATGTCAATGGCGACTGCCTCCACGACCGCAGGCACCGCCGTGGCGTCTGCCGTTTTCAGCCATACGCTGCTTGAGCTCGGCGTCAGCGGGCTGGCAGGCGCCGCGATGATCCACGCGGGCGCGACGGTGCTTGACCATCTGCCGCACGGCAGTTTTTTCCACGCGACCGGCGGCAGCGTCGGGATGACTGTGCATGAACGTCTTAAACTCTTACCGTATGAAACGCTGGTGGGCTTTACCATTGCCACCGTGTCGGCGCTGATGTTTGGCGTGTTGGGTGTTGCTGCTTAAGGAATGAACCATGACAACCCTGAATAAAATCGTTATCGCCCCGGATTCATTTAAGGAAAGCCTGAGCGCTATGGATGTCGCGACGGCTATCGAGGCGGGCTTTCGCGAGATCTACCCGCAGGCTACCTATGTACGCCTGCCGATGGCCGATGGCGGCGAGGGCACCGTCGAGGCGATGGTCGCCGCAACCGGCGGGCATATCGTCCAGGTGCCGGTCACGGGGCCGCTCGGCAACCGGGTCGAAGGCTTCTATGGCGTGCTCGGCGATGGCGAAACGGCGGTTATCGAAATGGCGGCGGCCTCCGGACTGCATCTCGTGCCGCCCGCGCAGCGCGACCCGCGCATCACCACCAGCTTCGGCACCGGGGAGCTTATCCTGGCGGCGCTCGATAGCGGCGTAAAAGCGATTATCATCGGCATCGGCGGCAGCGCCACCAACGATGGCGGCGCGGGCATGATGCAGGCGCTCGGCGTGCGCTTTCTCGATAGCCAGCAGCGCGGCCTGCTGCCGGGCGGCGCGTCGCTTGCCGCCCTTGAGCATATAGAAATGTCCGGGCTCGACCCACGGCTGGCGCACACCCGGTTTACGGTCGCGTGCGATGTCGATAACCCCCTGTGCGGCGCGAAAGGGGCCTCGGCTATCTTCGGGCCGCAGAAGGGCGCGACGCCGGAAATGGTGGCGCAGCTTGACGCCGCGCTGCGCCGCTTTGGTACGACGCTCGAAGCCGTCACCGGCAAACGCATTATCAGCGCGCCGGGCGCGGGCGCGGCGGGGGGCATGGGAGCGGCGCTGCTCGGTATGCTCAATGCACAGCTGCGCCCCGGTATTGATATTGTCACGCAGACGCTGGGACTCGCGCAGGCGGTGCGTGACGCCGACCTGGTCATCACCGGCGAAGGGCGGCTCGACAGCCAGAGCATTCACGGCAAAACGCCGGTGGGCGTGGCGCGCGTCGCGAAGCAGTTTCAGCGCCCGGTGGTGGCCATCGCCGGCAGCCTGACGCCCGATTATCAGGTGGTGCACGAGCACGGCATCGACGCCGCATTCTCCGTGCTGGATCGTATCGTCACGCTGGAGGAGGCGCTGGACGACGCCGCGCGCAACCTGCGCGTAACGGCCCGCAACGTGGCGGCGCTCTGGCGCATGGCGCAGAACCACCGCTAGCGCCTTTTGCTGTTATCGGTTCCGGTAAATTCGTTTTACGTTACAATGATTTTCATTCGCAGCGGTGTGCCTGATTCTGTCAGGCGCGCCGTCCGCGCCGGATATCAATGAGGAACCGTGATGCAGTCAGTGAAAAGCGGCGTTTTATTAGTCAATCTCGGCACCCCGCAGGCGCCGACGCCTTCAGCCGTAAAGCGTTATCTGAAACAGTTTTTAAGCGACCGACGCGTCGTCGACGTGCCGCGCTTTATCTGGTGGCCGCTGCTGCGCGGCGTGATCCTGCCCTTGCGTTCCCCGCGCGTGGCGAAACTCTACCAGTCCATCTGGATGGAAGAGGGCTCGCCGCTGATGGTCTACAGCCGTCGTCAGGAGAAAGCCCTGAGCGCGGCGCTCGGCGACGTGCCGGTGGCGCTCGGCATGAGCTACGGCCAGCCGTCGCTTGACAGCGCCGTGCAGAAGCTGCTCGACCAGCATGTCGATCACATCATCGTGCTCGCGCTCTATCCGCAGTACTCCTGCTCCACCGTCGCGGCGGTGTGGGACGAGCTGGCGCGGATCACCGCCCGCTACCGTAAACTGCCGTCGATGACGCTGATCCGCGATTACGCCTGCGAGCCGACCTACATCAGCGCGCTGGCGCAGTCGGTACAGCGCTCGTTTGAGAAACATGGCGAGCCGGATCTGCTGCTGCTCTCCTACCACGGCATTCCGCAGCGTTACGCCGACGAAGGCGACGACTATCCGCAGCGCTGTCGCGACACGACCCGCGAGCTGGTCTCCGCCCTCGGTATCGCGCCGGAAAAAATCATGATGACCTTCCAGTCGCGCTTTGGCCGCGAGCCGTGGCTGACGCCGTACACCGACGAGACCATGAAAATGCTCGGCGAAAAAGGCGTGAAGCATATTCAGGTGATGTGTCCGGGCTTCTCCTCGGATTGTCTGGAGACGCTGGAGGAGATCGCCGAACAGAACCGGGAAATTTTCATCGAGGCGGGCGGTGAAAAGTATGAATATATTCCGGCGCTTAATGATGAACCGGCGCACATTGCGATGATGAAGGAACTGGTAGACCGTTACCGTTAATCGCGTGGCGGGCGGTGAGTGTGCTAACATTCACCGCCTGAATAGTTACCTGCACGCAAGACCATGAAATTTCCCGGCAAACGTAAGTCCAAACACTATTTTCCCGTCAGCGATCGCGATCCGCTCCTGCAACAAATTCAACCCGAAAGCGACATCAGCGCCTCCTGGGTGGTGGGTATCGACCAGACGCTGGTGGATATCGAAGCCCGCGTGGATGACGCGTTTATTGAACGCTATGGCCTGAGTCTCGGCCATTCGCTGGTTATCGAAGACGATATCGCCGAAGCGCTGTATCAGGAGCTGGTGCGCGAAAACCTGATAACCCACCAGTTCGCCGGGGGCACCATTGGCAACACCATGCACAACTACTCGGTGCTGGCGGACGACCGCTCGGTGCTGCTGGGCGTCATGTGCAATAACGTGCAGATTGGCAGCTACGCCTATCGTTATCTCTGCAACACCTCCAGCCGTACCGATCTCAACTATCTGCAGGGCGTGGACGGCGCGATTGGCCGCTGCTTCACGCTGATAAGCGAGCAGGGCGAGCGGACCTTCGCCATCAGCCCGGGCCACATGAACCAGCTGCGCCCGGAAAGCATTCCCGAGGCCGTCATCGCAGGCGCGTCGGCGCTGGTGCTGACCTCTTATCTGGTGCGCTGCAAACCCGGCGAGCCGATGCCGGAAGCCACCATGACCGCCATCCGTTACGCCAAAAAACATAACGTGCCGGTCGTGCTGACGCTCGGCACCAAATATGTGATTGCCGATAACCCGCAGTGGTGGCGCGATTTCCTCAAAGAGCATGTGTCGATTCTGGCGATGAACGAAGAAGAGGGCGAGGCGCTGACCGGCGAGAGCGACCCGCTGCTGGCGTCCAATAAGGCGCTCGACTGGGTGGATTTGGTGCTCTGCACCGCCGGGCCGGTGGGGCTCTACATGGCGGGCTTTACCGAAGACGAAGGCAAGCGCAAAACGCAGCATCCGCTGCTGCCGGGCGCTATCCCGGAGTTCAACCAGTATGAGTTCAGCCGCGCGATGCGCTTTAAGGATTGCGAGCAGCCGCTGCGTATTTTCTCCCATATCGCGCCGTACATGGGCGGGCCGGAGAAGATAATGAACACCAACGGCGCAGGGGATGGCGCGCTGGCGGCGCTGCTGCATGACATCACCGCCAATAATTACCATCGCACCAACGTGCCGAACTCCAGCAAGCATAAGTACATCTGGCTGACCTATTCGTCGCTGGCGCAGGTGTGTAAATACGCGAACCGTGTGAGCTATCAGGTGCTCAACCAGCACTCCCCGCGTCTCACGCGCGGCCTGCCGGAGCGCGAGGACAGCCTCGAAGAGGCGTACTGGGAGCGGTAAGTGTAGCGGGAGCGGCGGGTGCGCTTGCGCTTACCCGCCCTACGGAGCTACGACGTCTGTTTCTGTGTAAGGCAGGTAAGCGAAGCGCACCCACCCTGACCAGCCGCCATCGCCTTAATCGCCTTAACTGTGGCTCAACACCTCCTGCGCCTGCTCGGGTTTATCGAGCATCCGCAACATGGTGCTCGCGATTTCGCGCTCGCCCATCACCACGACATTCGCGCCGCGCTCGGTGATGTAATCCACCTCGTCGTCATAATGGGCGCGGGCGATGATCTCGATATCCGGGCGCTTCTCGCGCGCGGTGGCGACGATTTCACCGGCCTCATAACCGTTCGGGATAGTCAGCAGCAGCCAGCGCGCGCAGTCGAGGTGCGCAAGCGCCATGGTCTGCTCGTTGGCCGCGTTGCCAAGCACCGCGCGAATGCCGCGCTCGCGCAGCGCCTCCACGCGTGGACGAGAGGTCTCCACCACCACCAGCGGAATCCCCTCGGCGATAAGCTTCTCGCCAAGCAGGCTGCCAACGCGCCCGTAACCCACCAGCAGCGCATGATTGCAGACATCCACCGGGTTCTGCTGCTCCTCTTCCATCGCCTCTTCGAGCGTCTGCTCCTCCAGCTCGTCGTGGCGCGAGAGAAAGCGCTCCAGCAGCACAAACAGCACCGGGTTGAGCATAATGGAGAGGATCGCGCCCGCCAGTACCAGGTTCTGCCCGTCCTGAGGAAGCAGATCCAGCGCCATGCCGAGCCCGGCCAGAATAAACGCGAACTCGCCAATCTGCGCGAGGCTCACCGCAATCGTCAGCGCGGTACGGCGAGAGTGGCCGAACAGCTTCACCAGGATAAACGCCGCGAGCGACTTGCCGAACAGGATAATCAGCAGCGTGCCGAGCACCGCCAGCGGCTGCTGTATCAGAACCATCGGGTCAAACAGCATCCCGACCGAGACGAAAAACAGCACCGCGAAGGCGTCGCGCAGCGGCAGCGTGTCGTGCGCGGCGCGATGGCTGAGCTCGGATTCATTCAGCACCATGCCCGCGAAAAACGCGCCGAGCGCAAAGGAGACGTCAAACAGTTCCACCGCGCCGAAGGCGATGCCGAGCGCCAGCGCCAGTACGGCCAGCGTAAACAGCTCGCGCGAGCCGGTCGCCGCGCTGCGCGCCAGGATCCACGGCACCAGACGACGGCCCACCAGCATCATCAACGCGATAAAGGCAATCACTTTGCCAAGCGTAATCCCCATGTCGAGGCTCAGCGTCGCGAGACCCAGATCGCCTTTCTCCAGCATACCGGCGACAGCGGGCAGCAGCACCAGCGTCAGCACCATCACTAAATCTTCGACGATAAGCCAGCCGATGGCGATTTGCCCGCGCTGGCTGTCGATAAGCTGCCGCTCCTCAAGCGCGCGCAGCAGCACGACCGTACTGGCGGTGGAGAGACACAGACCGAAAACAATGCCGGTCATCAGCGACCAGTCAAGGAAGGAGGCCAGCCCCACGCCAAGCAGCGTCGCCACGGCTATCTGCAAAATCGCGCCGGGTATGGCGATAGACTTTACCGCCATCAGATCCTTCAGTGAGAAATGCAGACCCACGCCGAACATCAGCAGGATCACGCCAAGCTCCGCCAGCTCCGGCGCAAGCTTCGTATCCGCGACAAAACCGGGCGTGAACGGCCCGGCCACCACGCCCGCCAGCAGATATCCCACCAGCGGTGAGATGCGCAGCCGGTTGGCGAGCATACCGAGAATAAAGGCCAGAACAAGGCCACCGACAAGTGTGGTGATAAGCGGTGTGGCGTGATGCATTCCGTCTCCTTTCGTTGAATGGGGTACACCGGGTGTTTTGTGTGCAACTCGTAACAGTTTATGACAATTTTCGGCAGCGCGGGGTAAAAAATTAGCGAAAACTTTCCTAAATCGTCCATTAACCGCAAAAAATGCGAACTGACCGCAGAACTGCGCATTATCCTGAGAAAACCAAGATGCGATGCGGGGAGCCGGTCGGGCCAGTTCTCGCTTTATTTTCATGAAAGCAGGACTTTCAGGCCCGAAAAGTGTTAACCCGGCTGTAATGGCGGGTTTTTCGCGCCAAATGATGATTTTTTAACGGGAGCATGACCGCAAGATGATAGCAATCATCAGGATTTGGCCCGTGGCTGCGATTTTTTGCAGATAACGGCCTAAAAGCCCGCTTTATGAATAAGGCGTAAACATGGCAGCTGGCTGACGCGCGGTTTTGAGGAAAGTCGCAAATCTGAAAACAAAGTTGAGTATGTTCGGCTGGCGCTGTAATTTCAGCATTTCACGTTACGGATAGGGAGAGTTGTCATGGGGTTAGCCAGAAAAGGGTTGGCTGTCGCGCTGCTGGCGGGGCTTAGCCTGCTGAGCGGCGGCGCATCCGCCTGGGAGCAGGATAAAACGTATAACATCACCATTTTGCACACCAACGATCATCACGGTCATTTCTGGCGTAACGAATATGGCGAATATGGTCTGGCGGCGCAAAAAACGCTGGTCGACAGCGTGCGCCGTGAGGTGACGGCGCAGGGCGGCAGCGTGCTGCTGCTCTCCGGCGGCGATATCAACACCGGCGTACCGGAATCCGATCTCCAGGACGCCGAGCCCGATTTTCGCGGCATGAACCTTATCGGCTACGACGCGATGGCCGTCGGCAACCATGAGTTCGACAACCCGCTGAGCGTCCTGCGCCAGCAGCAAAAGTGGGCCAAATTCCCGCTGCTCTCCGCCAATATCTACCAAAAAAGCACCAATGAGCGGCTTTTCAAACCCTGGGCCATTTTCAAACCACAGGGCATTAAAATCGCCGTGATCGGGCTTACGACCGACGACACGGCGAAAATCGGCAACCCGGAGTTTTTCACCGATATCGAATTTCGCAAGCCTGCCGACGAGGCGAAACTGGTGATTCAGGAGCTTCAGCAGAATGAAAAACCGGACGTGATCATCGCCGCCACCCACATGGGCCATTACGACAACGGCGAGCACGGCTCTAACGCGCCGGGTGATGTCGAGCTGGCGCGCGCGCTGCCGCCGGGGGCGCTCACCATGATAGTGGGCGGTCACTCGCAAGATCCGGTCTGTATGGCATCGGAAAATAAAAAGCAGGTCGACTACGTGCCTGGCACGCCGTGCGCGCCGGACAGGCAAAACGGCACCTGGATTGTCCAGGCCCACGAATGGGGCAAATATGTTGGCCGCGCCGATTTCCAGTTCCGCAACGGCGAAATGAAGCTGGTGCGCTATCAGCTCATCCCCATCAACCTGAAGAAAAAAGTGACCTGGGATAACGGCGAGAGCGAGCGCGTGCTTTATACGCCGCAGATCCCGGAGAACCCGCAGATGCTCTCGCTGCTGACGCCATTCCAGAAAAAGGGCCAGGCGCAGCTGATGGTGAAAATCGGCAGCGTCAACGGGCGTCTTGAGGGCGACCGCAGCAAGGTCCGCTTTGTGCAGACCAGCATGGGGCACTTAATTCTTAACGCGCAAATTGCGCGCACCGGGGCCGATTTCGCGGTCATGAGCGGCGGCGGCATTCGCGACTCCATCGAAGGCGGCGACATTACCTATAAAGATGTGCTCAAGGTACAGCCGTTTGGCAACACGCTGGTGTATGTCGATATGACCGGTAAAGAAGTCGTGGAATACCTGACGGCGGTGGCGCAGAAAAAGCCCGATTCCGGCGCCTATCCGCAGTTCGCCAATGTGAGCTTTACGGCGTCAGGCGGCGTGCTCAATGATCTGAAAATCAAAGGCGAACCGGTCGACCCGGCGAAAACCTACCGCATGGCGACGCTCAGCTTTAACGCCACCGGCGGCGACGGTTATCCGCCTGTCGATAAAAAGTCAGGCTACGTCAACACCGGGTTTGTGGATGCGGAAGTGCTGAAACAGTACATCCAGCAGAGCTCGCCGCTGGATGTAAACGCCTTCGAGCCGAAAGGCGAGGTGAGCTGGCAGTAACTCAGTCGCGGCGGGCGATATCAGCGAACTGCGCGTTCAGCAGCTTCGCTAAATCCGCCGCCGCCAGTTCGATATCCAGCCCGCGCTTGCCGCCAGAGATATAAATGGCCGGGAAGTCGCGGGCTGGCGCGTCTATCAGCGTCGGCAGGCGTTTTTTCTGCCCAAGCGGGCTGATGCCGCCCACCAGATAACCCGTGGTGCGCTGCGCAATCATCGGGTCCGCCATTTCCACTTTCTTAGCGCCCAGCGCCTTCGCGACTTTTTTTAAATCAAGCTGCGCCGCAACCGGCGTCACGGCGACCGCCAGCTGTTTCATATCGCCATTCACCGCCACCAGCAGCGTTTTATAAACCTGCTCCGCGTTGAGTCCGAGCTTGCGCACCACTTCATCGCCGAAGTCGGTTTCACCCGGATCGTGCT
>Ga0157365_10000220_pt1 | contig 26765 bp, 21 predicted proteins | sample AttsexASBM3_FD_111478 | JGI IMG/M metagenome (GOLD analysis project Ga0157365, IMG submission 111478) | Fungus gardens microbial communities from leaf cutter ant in Ribeirão Preto, State of São Paulo, Brazil - Atta sexdens ASBM3 | ecosystem: Host-associated > Fungi > Mycelium > Unclassified ... | reverse complement strand
GTATAGCGGAATTGGTAATCGTGCCGGCCCGGTGTGACGACGATGTTCATCGTCCCCGTCAGTCCCGCCAACCCGCCGATGGCAGAGTCCGGCACAACGACGACCGTCAGCGATGGCGCGCCCTTGTCCATCAATCCGCTATGCTGGAGGGTGAAGGAGCCTTCCCGGCCGCCAAGGGTGCCGGTGACACGCTCTATTGCGACGTAGCCGGCGGAACTTTCGACACCGCTGCGGAAGGCCAACATCTGGCCGATGCTGGTGCCTTGCAGATCGCCGTGGAAGGTCTTGTCGATCGACATGCTACCGATCGGGCTGTCACCGGAGCCCATAGGCGTGAGCTTCACGTCAAAGGTGCCGATCGCTTCAACTTCCATCATGTCCCCCTGCATCCGTTCGCCCTTGGCTTACCGCCGCGATGCTCCGTTTGGAACGACGAAGCGTGGATGACTTTTCGTCAGCTGGACGTTCCTGAGTAGGAACGACAAACAGGTGTTATCCGACAGGGCCTGAATGTTCCTGACACTTGGTCGCAAACGGCAGGTTTTGATGTGCGGAAAACACTGTCGGAACGCTTTCGGTGTCGGAAACCGCTCATACCGGGTTTCCCGACACGCCTAGCGTATATTTGTGCCCGTTTTATGTATCATCCCCTCACGGTAGATGGTGCGAACTGGCAGAGCCCACGAGCAGGAGCCAACAATTTGAGGCGCCAAAATGATACTGCGGCAGCCGCCGCGACAGTGATCCTGATCCTGGATGCCATCGTCATGCTGCCATCTGCGGCTGTCGCGTATGTCACAGTGCCTTGGGGAGGCGTCGATGTCACCTCCGATCCATGGCCGCACGATCTGTGGACCGCCATAAGTGACCGCCTGATGATCCTCAATCCGGCGCTGCTCCTGCTCAACGCGGCACTCATGGTGCGCGCATGGCGGGCGAGACGGTGGCCCGGCATCATGGGATGGCTGACGTTTGTGGCAGGAACAGCCTTCGCCGCACTGTTTGATTTTCCATTGGCCCTCATAGCGCTCCTCTAACGCCTTGGGATCCCGCCCGTCCGTCTGCGCCTGAGGCACTATCTCGAGTGCAGCAACTGGCTGGCGCGATCGATGACAGACGCTGGAATGCCGGCCAATGCGGCAATCTTCAGCCCGAATGACTGGCCGGCGATACCCGGGAGCACCTTGTAGGTAAACAACTCGTCGTGGCGTCCAGCAGCGTCATCCATGCGCATGCACACGGCATGAGACATCTGGTCAGCGGTCACAGCCAGCTCGTGAAAATGGGTCGCAAACAAGGCGCGAGCCTGAACGGTGTCGTGGAGATACTCCATCACCGCCTGGGCAATCGCCAGTCCGTCGTCGGTCGAGGTCCCGCGCCCCACTTCGTCAAGGATCACCAGTGACTGGTGGGTCGCGCGTGTCAGGATCGCAGCGGTCTCGAGCATCTCGACCATGAATGTCGATTGGCCGGCAACGAGACGATCACCGGCGCCGATCCGACTGAACAGGCGATCGACGATACCGATACGCGCTCGCCGCGCGGGCACGAACGATCCGATCTGGGCCATGATGACGATGACGGCGACCTGGCGGAGAAAGGTCGACTTTCCCGCCATGTTGGGGCCTGTCAGCATCCACAGACGCCGCTCCGCGCTCATGATGCAATCGTTTGGCTCGAACGACCGGCCTTCGGCTTCCAGGAGGGCTTCGGCGAGAGGATGTCGTCCCTGTTCGATGTCCAGATGCGGCGCGTCATCCAGTGTTGGCTCGACCCAACCGCCTTCCGCTGCCGCTTGCCCCAGACCGGCGACGAGGTCGAGCGCGGCGGCCGCGTGCGCCATCCGTGCCAGACCGTCGCGCAGCACGAGTGCCTGTTGAATGAAGTCCTTGAAGAGCGCTTCCTCGAGGGTCTGAATGCGTGCGCCCGCGGCTTCGGACCTGGCCGCCAGATCGTCGAGCGCCGGGTGCGTAAAGCGCGCCGACGACGCCAATCCCTGCCGCAGCACAAAGGGCGAGGCAAGCGCGGCGGCGGACGCATTGGAGACCTCGACATGAAAGCCGATGAGCGTGTTGCGCCGGATCTTGAGGGAGCGGACGCCTGTTTCGTCGGCCAACCGGGTCTGGAGCTGTGTCAGCGCCTCGGCAATTTCGTCCCGCGTGCGACGCGCGGCGTCCAGATCGCGGTCAAATCCGGGCTTGATAAAGCCGGCGATGTCTCGCTCCGGTTGCGGGATCAGCGCACGCTGGAGCGTTTCGCGCAACGCCGAGGCGTCGCCCTGGCGCATGTGGTCGAGATCACGCACGATCGGCTGAAGCCCGGGAGCAGAGGTGGCAACCGGAGAGAGGATGTCGGCAAGCGTCCGGGCTTGTCCCAGGGCATCTCGGATGGCCCCGAGGTCGAGCGGTGTCGCTTTGCCGACGGAAAGCCGGCCAGCGGCTCGTAGAACGTCCGGCATGGCGCCAAGCGCTTCTCGACAGTCCCCGCGCTGGCGCGGATTTTCCACGAAGTGCCGCACGAGGGTCAGCCGACGTCGAATCTGGTCCGGATTAGCCAAGGGGGCAGCGAGCTGCCGCACCAGCAGCCGCGTGCCGGCAGCTGTGACGCTTCGATCGAGGACAGCCAACAGAGCCCCATCGCAACGACCAGACGCGTCTGTCAGGATTTCCAGCCCCTGCAAGGTGGGTGCGTCAATCTCCATCACATCGCCCGTCATCAGACGGCGGGGAGCCAGCATAGCGTTCGGCAGGTGCCCGATCATGGCGCGCGTGTAGGACAGCAGCGCTCCCAACGCCGCGCGCTCCGCGTCTGACAGTCCGCGCAGCAGGGCGGGGTCCGGGTAGGCTGACAGCAGGAGAGCCTGCGCCTCTTCTTCGCCGTCCTCGCGTCTCTGCAGCGCCGCACCGCTGCTGCGGACGGCCTTCGCCATGTCCTCGCCACCCTCCTGCCATCGCGCGACAACGATCTCGCGTGGCGTGGTTCGGGCCAATGCGGCGCTCAGCAGTGGAGGTGAAACGGCGCAGATCATGGTCTCGCCTGTGGATAGATCAATGGCGGCGAGACCAATTGTCGGACCAAGCGCATAGAGTGCGACCAACCCATTGGGCGCGCGGGCATCGAGGACTGCATCCTGAACGCTCGTTCCCGGCGTCAGCAAACGCAAGGTTCTGTCACCGCCTTGCGTGTCAGGCTGTTCGGAAAGCGCGACGCGGTATCCGGAGCGAAGGAGACGCTCGGTCGCCTCCTCGGCTCGCCCGGCCGGCACGCCGCACATCGGGATGTCAGGCGCATCTTTCTGGCGCCGCCGCGTCAGTTGCAGTCCGAGAGCCTGGCTGACGCGGGTCGCGTCGCCTTCCAGGATCTCGTAGAACTCACCGACGCGATAGAAGATGAGAAAGTCGGGATGCTGGGCCTTGAGTTCCCGATAGCCGGCAACCATTGGGCTCGCGGCCTTTTCCTGCTGCTCCATAGGCGGCCTCCTGATCCCGTGACGTTTCGGTTTGCTGCGATGGTCGTTGGGTTCGGCGGCCAGGACGCGTGCCGCGTTGATAGCAACGATACCTTGGCTGCACATCCCGTCCCTCGGTCCAGGGTGCGGTGCACGCCAGAGTTTCTGGATTGTGAGGAGATTAGGTTACGTTGACAAAGGAACTGATCCAGAGCCTTGCGGCGGCGATATTGAGGAAGCTCATGAAGGACAAGGCGGTCTTGTCGTAACGGGTTGCGATGCGGCGCATCTGCTTGAGCCTGTTGAACATTCGTTCGATACGGTTAAGATCCATGTAGCGCCGCCAGTCAGTGTCTTGTGGAGTGCTGCGGCCTTTACGTGATGGAATGACCGGCAGGATCCCATGAATCAGAAGGTCCTGGCGGAAACCGTCGCTGTCATAACCCCGATCAGCCAGCATGGCCCTGGGGTTTGGAGCCGGAATTTCCAGCAGGGCGTTTACGGCCTTATAGTCTGAGACCTGACCGCCGGTGAGGACAAAGCCAAGAGGACGTCCCTGATTGTCGCATCGGGCACGGATTTTGCTCGTAAAGCCGCCGCGTGACCGACCAGAAGCTTCCGCATGAGCCCCCCTTTTGCGCCAGTGGCCTGTGAATGGGCGCGAACCACGGTGCTGTCGAGCATATGCTGCCAGTCATCAGTCTGTACCGGCCTCGGTTTTTGAGACAATTGATTGAAGCCTAAGCGGCGAGAGCCGCCTTGGCTAGCGTTCTGGCGCGCGCGGCATTTGGGGACAGGAATCCATGCCGTTCGAGAAGCCAGGTTTCGTTGTAGAGGTCACGGAATTCCAGCAGGGCCCGTGGGAGTTCCTCGACGGTTTCGAAGGGCCTGACCCAGAGCAGGTTTTCCTTCAGGGTCCGGATGAAGCGTTCGGCGCAGCCATTGCCCTCGGGGGCGCGGACGAATGCCGGCGAGCTTTCGATCCCCGGAAAGAGGATCTCGTTCTGGAAATCGTCCGACATATACTGGCTGCCGTGATCGTGGCGGAGGGAAAGTCCGGTTGCTGCTTTTTCGGCGAATGCACCGAAGCAGCGGCGCACACCCTGGCGTATGGGCTCCAGGGCCTCGAAGCGCGTGCCGCGCCGGGCGGCATGGATGCCCGTGCATTCTCCGCTGTGATGATCGATGCCAATGAAGACGGCGGCCTGTCCTTCCTGCGTCCATGTCGACGTCATGTCGGTGCCCCACATGATGTCGACCGCCTCCGGGATGATCGTGCCGTCATGATTGCGCGGTCCCTTCGGCGCGCCCGTCCGTGACGGGGCGAGCAGAGCGTTTTCACGCATCAGGCGCAGCACCCGGCGACGGGACGTGCGCACGCCAGTTATCCGGAGTCTCGCCCAGACCTTGCGGTGTCCTTCGCCATGAAACGGGCTGGCCGCAATGATCGTGCGGATCCGTTCGACCAGTTCCGCGTCCGGCATGGGGCCGATCGGGCCGCGTCGCCGCACGGCTGGTTTCGCCTCCATGGGCGTCCGACGGCGGTAGAGTGTCGCCCGGCTGATGTTCCAGACCCGGCAGACCGCCGCCAGTCCATAGGGGCGACCGGAAGAGGGGGAGACGGCCGCGCTCATGGCCGCAGCCTCCGACGGGCCAAAGGGCGGCCAGCCTCCATGGCCGCGATCTTCTCGCGCAGCAACTCGCGTTCGATCACGACCTCGCCGAGCTTTGCCTTGAGGCGATCGCTCTCCAGCGTTTCGCCGTCGGTCTGACGTGTCGCAAGACTGGCCTCGCCCCCCGAAAGGAACGCGTCCTGCCAGCCGCTCAGGGTCGCGGCCGTCACGCACAGTTCGCGCGAGACCATCTCCAGGTCCTCACCGCGCAGCAGACGAAGCACGGCCTCCTTCTTGCGGCGGCGTGACATCCGTCCGCCATGTCCCGGCCGTTGCGCGTCGTTCTTCAGGTCGTTCGTCATCGTGACACCTCCGCACGTGTCTCACGTGCTTATCGGGTGTCTCAAAAAACCAGGAGGCGGGAGACGCCAGGCAATCCCGTAATGGATCACGTAGTGCAGCCCATTGAACAGTTCGCGTAAATCATGGCGCCGTTGTTCAGCGTCCTCACGCATCAAAGCAAGATAGGAGACAACCAACGACCATTCTTCGTCTGATACGTCAGAGGGATACGGCTTGCGAGCTTGCCTCATTCAGCATTACTGAACCAACCACGCACGAAAGTACATAACACCCTCTAGCCGACAAGACGGCAGGCAACCGCTGCCATCTTCCAACACATCAACGACTTCTATAACCCGCGACGCCGCCATTCATATCTCGGCAGCATCAGCCCGCTCGTTTTCGGAGCTAAAGCCGCGTAACAAGATCACATACCGGCACAAGACCAAACCAAGTCCAAGCTGTTCATGGCGGGGACAGTGCCGGCGTCCACCAGGACAGGGTATGGGCGTCATGGGCGGTCGTCCATATGCCGGCGGCGCTGTAGCGCAAGGCGCCGCTGCCCTTGGCCTGTCCCACGCGCGCGCGAATTGTCAGGCGTTTCGGGTCGATTACCACGAAGGTCTGGCCGGTGGTCGTCCGCAGCCAGATATTTCCCCCACCGGCATCGATATCGCCGTATTTCAGGTCCTTCTCGATCGTGATGCGCCCAGTGACCGTGCCGTTGTCGGGATCGACGCGGGCGAGCGTTCCATCGGCCTGCTCCTGAACCCAGACGGCGTCGTCCCCTGTGACGAGAAATCCAGGATTGCCGCCCAGCGCCGTCGTCTGGACGACGCGGTTGGACCGTGGGTCGATCTTCTCCAGGCTTCGATGGGTCGGGCTCGCCGCCCAGAGCGCGCCGAGGCCGAACGCCAGATAATAGGCGCTCGCATCGACGGGGATCCGTGCGACGACCGTGTTCGTCGCGGGATCGATGCGGCTGATCGCCCCCGAGGGATCGCTCGCGATCCAGATCGACCCGGCGCCGACCACCACGTTGGTTTCTCCGCGCGGGTTGGCGATTCCGGTCCTGATGACGGCGGACAGGCGCGCCGTCCTAAGGTCGATGCGATCGAGTGTCGCGTCGTGACAATCGGCCACCCAGAGCGCGCCGTACGCGACGGCCATCGCGCCGCAGGGATGGGGCATGGGCACGTCCGCGATCTTGCCCGACAGGGACCAGTGCTCGACGCGACCGCGATTGGTCAGCCAGACCGTCGAGCCGTCCACCGCGATGAAATCGGCGAAACCCGGAACGGTCCGCGCCTGCTCCCGCGGGGTGTAGGCGGGCGTGGGCGCGTTCCGCGTGGCACAGCCAGCGAGAGCGAGGCCGCACGCCATGATCGCGGCCGGGGACGCTCGCCAGACGGGGCAGGTCGCCGGCACGCGTGAGCGGGGATGAAACCTGTGGGTGGTCGCGTCCGTCCGGCCGCATGCGGGCGCTCCGGGCACGCGTCTCATGTCCGACACGCTAGAAGCGGACCGAGGCGTCGAGGCCGATGGATCGCGGCGGCAGGATGCTTTCCGCGTAATAGCGCTCCGTGATGCCGGTGACCTGCTTGTTCAGCGTGTTGCTCTGGTTGCTGACGGCCGTGATGGCGTATTGGTTGAAGATATTGTTAACGAAGAGCGATACGTCCCATTTGCCGGCCCGGTAGTCGATCGAGGCGCGGTGGGTGACGTAGCTGGGAATGCGCGTGCCGTAATCGCGCAGACCGACCGTGGAGTATATGGAGCCGGAATACGAGGCCATCCAGTTGAACCGGAGACTGTGCCTGTCGTCGACGGGCAGGGTGTAAGTCGCCGTCATCGCCCCCGAATTCTTCATCGATCCGGGCAGGCGATCGCCTGCGTAGGCGTTGGCCACGCCGTTGACGAGGTTCGCGACACCTTCCGTCAGATGGGCGTCAACATAGGAGTAGTTGGCGGTAATCTGAACCTGCCGCGTGACGCGCAGGGAGCCTGAAAACTCGAAGCCATTGGAGACGGCTCGGCCGCCATTGGTCGTGATGCCGACGGCACCATAGACCGTCTGGCTGGGAACCTGCACGTTGAGCCAGTCGATATGGTAGCCGTCGATCGTGAAGACGACCCTGTTGTGGAACAGATTGCCCCTAAATCCCAGTTCGACGTTACGGGTCCGGTCGGGCTTGTAGCTGATTTCGTTGGGTAGCGCGCAGATATTCTGCACTGACAGGTTGAGCGGCAGGATGCACGGCGCGACGCGGTTGTAGCCGCCGACGCGATAGCCGGTGCTGTAGGTGAAATAGGTCATCAATTGCGGATTGAAGCGATAGGAGGCGTTCGCTTTCCAGACGATGCCGTTCGACCCCGTGCCGCCTCCCGCATGAGAGAGGTTGACCTCCGGATAGGGTTGATAGAGAGGCAGGCCGGACCCGCCGCTGTCGGACGCGTCGTAATCGAAATACCGGATGCCTCCCGTGACCTGGAGGTTCTTCAGCAGGTGAAGCGTGCCCTCGCTGTACAGGGCGCGCTCGGCGGTCTCCGTCTCGACCCGGGACGCGTATTCGAGTTCGTCCGGACGATACAGATTGCCGAACCCGTTCGCGACACCCCATTCCGAAAAGCCGGGGACGTGTTCCTCATAAACCGTGTTGGTATAGAATTTGTTGTAGAATCCGCCCAGAACCCAGCTGAACGGTCCTTTGTGGGTCGAGACGAGCCGCAATTCCTGGTTGAATTGCTGATAGTTGTTGTAGGACTCGTTCCATGACGAGAATTTCGGGAACGCCTGATACCCGTAATCGAGATCCAGCAGAAGGTCCGTGTTGTCGTATTGGGTCTTAATGACCTGATGGGTGAACGCGGTCGTGCTGACGAACTGCGCGAACTTGAAGAGATTGGCGTTCACTTCGGCGCTGAACAGATCGCCGACCCGATCGACGGGCTCGAGGTACCGCCAGGGCGCCTCCCAGTTTCCGGTATCCATCACCCCGACGCCCGTGGCCGACCGTCCGTCGGTCTTCGTCTCCTGATGGGCGTAGGTCAGGTACATCTTCAGGTCGTCGTTGTAGCGAAGCAGCAGCTGATTGCGGCTCGTCAGCGTGTGATTGAAATTGGCGCCGCTGTGCTTGCGGAAGTTTTCCGCCTGCTGGGCGCTGGTGCCGAAGCTGTTCGGTCCGGCCGGCTGGGGGTTCGACACGCCAGGGCTCCGCAGGGTGTAATCATAATCGATATACCCAGGGTCGTCGTAATATCCGGTCACCGAGCGAAAGGCGACGTGGTCTTTCCAGATCGGCAGGTTGATGGTGACGTCCTCGTCACCGCCTGGCGACGTGGAATGATATTGTCCGAAGGCACGCCCGTGCAGGGTGACGGAGAATTTCTCGGTGTTCGGCCGGTTGGGCATATAGCGGATGGTTCCGCCGAGCGTTCCCAAGCCGAACAGCGTACCTTGCGGACCCTGAAGGGATTCCACGCGGTTCATGTCGAGCAGCATGAAGTCGAGATACATCGGCACCTCGCCGAGATATACGCCGACCGCATTGTTATGGAAAACGCCGTCGGTGCTCGTGCCGCTAGTCGAAATGCCGCGCATCACGATGTTGCCCGCGCCGTTCGGGCCGCTGTTGATCACCGTGACCCCGGGCAGGAGCGCGGCGAGCGACTTGATGTCGTTGAGGCGCTCGTTCTTGATCGTGTCGGCGCCGATGGCAGTAATGTTCGTTGGAGAATTCTGCACGCTGATCGCGCGCCGGGTTCCGGTGACGACGATCGATTCGTCGGAGGGCCCGATATTCGGCTGCGCGCGGCCCGGCGCCGATGTCGTCCCGGACGGAGCGGGCTTGGTCGCGGCCTTTCCTCTCGCGGCGCCGAACTGCTTCTTCTCGTCCCCCGATCGCTCGGGCGCGAGCGCCGTCGCGGGCTGGGCGTGGCTCACGGAGGGCGCCATGGCATATCCGACGAGCGCGGTGGCACAGAGCAGAAGAAGTCTTTGCGAGGACGCAGCGGCCATGTCGGTTCCTTGACGCTTCCGGAGCGCGCTTGTAAGGGAACATGATTTTTAGCAGTTCGTTTCGATATGGGTATATGTTGTTTGACGTATCTCGCCCGATATATCGAACGACTTTCCAACTCCGGGCCTGATCGCGACGGCCAGGTCCCGTCCGGGGCCGCCCGGATGCGGCGGATCGTCAATGGCGCTCAGCCGTCCGGCGGCGAAAGGAGCGGGTAGGTCCGGTGCCGGACGCCCGTCGCGCTGAAAATCGCGTTGCCCAGGGCGGGAAACGCGGCCGTCGTGCCGACTTCGCCGATGCCGCCCGGATCTTCGTCGCTCTCGATGACGATGACGTCGATCGAAGGCGTCTCGGCGATCCGCATCAGCCTGTAGCGATCGAAATTCGTTTTTTCGACCTGGCCCTTTCTGAACGTGACGTCGCCGTACAACGCGGCCGAAAATCCGAAAAGGAGGCCGCCTTCCATCTGGGCGATCACCGAATCCCGGTCGATCGCGATGCCGCAATCGATGACGGCGGTCACCTTTTTGATGACGAACGCATTTCCGGGGCGCGCGAGGATTTCGGTCACGACCGCGCAGTAGGATCCGAAGGCGTCGTGGAGGGCCACGCCGCGTCCGACGCCATCCGCTGCGGCGGCCTCCCAATGGCTTTCCCGCGCCACGCGTCGCAGCACGGCGGCGGCGCGCGGGTTCTTGCCCAGAAGGCGCAGTCGGTATGCGATCGGATCGATCCGCGCCGCGAACGAGAGTTCGTCGATGAAGCTCTCGACGACATAGACGTTGTGGGCAGGGCCGACGCCGCGCCACCAGCCGACCGGGACCGGCAGGGACACGCGCGTCCAGGCGACGCGCCTTCGGGGAACATCGTACGGAATGTCGACGGCGCCCGCGACGGCGTCGGCGTCGAGGCTGCCATCCGGAAGGCCTCCCGGCGCGAAGCGATCGACCACTGACGGCCCGACCACGCGATGCGTCCAGCCCGACGGCAGCCCGTCGGGACCAATGGAGGCCCGGATCGTGTCGTGATAGGCTGGCCGGAACACGTCCTGTCGGAAGTCCTCCTCGCGGCTCCAGATGAACTTGACCGGCCTGGACACCTGCCGGGCGAGCTTCGTCGCGTGCTCAAGGAAATCGGTGGCGAGCCGCCGACCGAAGCTGCCGCCGATCATGTGGTTATGGATCGCGACGCGTCTTTCGGGCAGTCCGGTGATACGCGACACGATCGCCCGCGCGCGGGTCGGGACCTGCGTCCCCATCCAGACGTCGCACTTATCGGCGCCGATCCGCATGGTGACGCTGAGCGGCTCCATCGCGGCATGCGCAAGGAAGGGAAGGTCGTAGGTGCTCTCGATGATTGTCCCGTCCGCCTGATCCGCCCCGGGATCGTTCCGCGCGACGACGGGCGTGCCCGTCATCGCGCGTGCGCGCATGATTTCGCGGATCTCGGTCGACGAAAGGCGCGCGTCCCGTCCGTCGGTCCAGGTGATCCCGAGCGCGTCGAGGCCCTTGCGCGCCGTCCAGTAATTTCGTGCGACGACCGCGACGTGATCCTCTATTCGAACGACGTCGAGCACCCCTGGCATGCCCCGCGCCTGTCGCGCGTCGAGGTTTCCGATGGTCGCGCCCCAATGGGGCGGTCCCTGCACGGCCGCGACCGCCATGCCCGGCAGGTGGACGTCGATGCCGTAAACCGCCTGCCCGTTGACCTTCGCGGGAATGTCGATGCGTGGAACGGGATTTCCGATCAGCGTCCATGCCGCACGCGGCTTGAGGGAGACATGCTCTGGAACGGGTTGACGGGCGGCATCCGTCGCGAGCGCGCCGTAGGACAGGCTCAGCCGCCCGGTCCGATCCCGGATGCGGCCGCTCTCGGCGATCACCGTCGAGACGGGCACGCGCCATCGTTCGGCCGCCGCCTGCATCAGCATCATGCGGGCGCGGGCACCCGCCTGCCGTAGCGGCAGCCAGGCCTTGCGGACCGACCGGGAGCCGCCCGTCGAAAGCGATCGCAGGAACGCCGGCGAAAGCGCCGTCACGTCCTGCGGCAGGGCGGTGAGGACCGTGACGGAGCAGGGATCGATCTCCAGCTCCTCTGCGATCATCATCGCTTCGGTGGTGTAAATTCCTTGCCCCATCTCGATGTTCGGAACGACGAGCGACACCGAACCATCCGGGGCGATACGGACGAGCCCAGCCAGGGTCGCGTCGGATTCGGGCGTGGCCGCCGCTCGCCCATCGACGCCCGGCCCGAACGTCAGCAGCAGCCCGCTTCCGATGAGAAAGCAGCGCCGTGTCGGAGCCGAAACCGGGGCCGGAACATCCGCCCGAGGACCGGAACGCACGCGCATCAGGCCTGCCCCCCCCCGCCCGCCGAGATCGAGGCGCCGGACATGCGGGATCCGCCCGCCCGACGGTGGACCGGGTCGCGGGTAGGGCGTTCACGATGGCGCCCGCGTATCCGCCGGGGCGGCGGGAAGACGGGCGATGACCATCTCGGCGAGTGCCGCCGGCCGCTTCGACGCGGGGACCATGCCCGATTTCGACGCGGCGTAGAGCCCGACCCATTCCGCGAGGTCGCCCGCATTCTCCGGCCCAAGCCCGCCGAGAAGCAGGGTCCATTTCCCCGGCATGGAGACAGCCGCCGTGCATCCTCGCCCGCAGGACGACATGCATTCGACGGGCTGGATCGTCACGGCGTCGCCGTCGAGGCCGGCCAGCAGGGCGTCATGCATCTGTCGGCCCGGAAACGGAGCCTCGCCCAGTTCGGAACGCGACAGGCCGCGTCGGCAGGTCACGCAGACCATGAGGACGGGCTTGGCGACGGATGGGGTAAGGTCGGAGGTGATGTCGAGCATATCATTTTCTCTTTGCTGTTTTTCTGAACGCGCGGGATGCGTCCCTGCTGGTTTCGGGGCCGAAGATCGGGGCGCGTTCTTTGGCGCGAACCGCACGCGCCGCGGGGTGGTGGTCACGCGAGGTCGATCCCCGCCGCGTCGAAGATCCGCCGCGCCGGCGCGAGGGCCTCCTCGTGGCGACGCCAACGCCCCATGGCGTCCCGGTAGATCGGGCGGCGGACCTGGGTGGCGCTGGGTGTCGAAACCGGCGTCGCGTTGTTGTGAAAGAGCAGGCACCTCTCCGACCACGGCAGACGGCAATGTTCGATGATCATGCGCGTCGTCTTCTCCTGATCGTCGACGAGATCCTCGTACTGGACATCGAGAATGCGATGCGGCACCGCCTGGTGCCAGAACCGCATCAGCCTATCGAAACGGACGTAATATCGGGCGATCTCGGCGATGTCGTAGCTGTACCGGTAATATCGCGAGGTCGTGGCGAATAGGTTCTTGAAGTTGCCGACGACGGTGTCCATCGGGTGGCGATGCAGGCAGATGATCGTCGCGTTCGGCAGCGAACGGGCGATCAATCCCGCATAATGGAAATTCCCGGGAAACTTATCGATGAAGCGGGCATCTTTCCGGGATACGTGCGAGGAGGCGCGTTCCAGATAGGCGCGGCCGACGGGGCCCAGATCCTTGCCGGCGGCACGAAGGATCGTCTCTCGGTCCAGGACGACGGGGGTGCGGGTGGCGGACGCGGATTTCACTGCGAGGGGGAGCGCCTGGAGTTCGCCGGCGCTGACCACGTCCGGATGGGACGAAATGATGCGATCGACGAGCGTCGTCCCGCTTCGGGGCATGCCGATGATGAAGATCGGGGCGTCCGGCGGCGGCTGCGTGACGGGGGCGGACGCGAATTGTGGCCAGCTCGTCTCGATCGCGTCGAAAATATCGGCGTCGGCGGAGAAATCGTAGGATATGCAGGCGCGATGTTCGCGATTGGTCTCTAGCAGGCACCGGAATGAGTCCTGCGTCTCGCCGATATCCTCCAACTCCTTCGACAGGGCGTACCCGAGCAGGAGCCGGGCCTCCGGATCGCGGGACGCGCGGTGCGCCTTTCTTAACCGGGCAACGTGATTGGCGTGCGTCGACTGGCGCTTGAGACCGGCCAGGGCATGGTGGGCGCGGGCGTTGTCCGGTTCCAGCGCGATGAGCGCGTCGAACGCGCGCTCCGACGCGTCGCTTTCTCCGACGAAGCTCAACGCTATGGCATGATTGTAGCGAAACTGCCCGTTCCGTGGCGCCGCGGAGACCGCCGCCTCGAAATGGGACAGGGATTCGCGATGGCATCCGAGCCTGGCGTAGACGCATCCGATCGTATCGCGGGTCATCGCATCCGCCACGTCCCCGTCGGACAGGCAGGTCTCGGCGATGCGCAGCGCGTCGCGCGCTTCCGTGTCGCGCCGGACCAGCAGCAGGCAGCGGGCGAGCTGCGCCTGATACTCGGCCGAACGATGCAGCGCCGCGGCTTCCCGCAGCCGTGCGAGCCCGCCCCGCACGTTTCCCAGCATCTCCTCGCTCAGTCCCAGCAGGAAATGGGCCTCCCCCGAGCGCAGATCCCGCGCGAGTTCGGCCGCCGCCAGCGCGCGGGTCTCCATCGGGCGCCCGCGCCTGAGACACGCGCGGGCGTTTTCGAGCTGCGGGGTCCGGGTACCGGGGGTCATGGTGGCAATTGTCCGGGGCGATGGTGGCTCGTCGTGCGGATCGGGTGCATGGATTGTTCCGTCACTCGGTGGAGGTCTTGACGGCGATCGCCGCGGCGGACGCCCGGTTCTCCACGCCAAGTTTGGAAAAGATCTGCTCCAGATGCTTGTTTACCGTGCGCGCGCTGATGCCGAGAACCTCGCTGATGTCCCGGTTGGGCTTGCCGCGACTGATCCAGAACAAGACCTGCGCCTCGCGCGTCGTCAGGTTATGGCGCGCGGCGAGGCGACGTTCCTCCTCGCCGGACCGGCGCAGCAGGAAGGTGACGCCCATGGCGCCGTTCGGCATCGTCGCGGTGGTGACGCATTCGAGGCTGCCGCCCTCGATGGTGCTCCCGGTCCCGGCGGCGAGCTCGAGCGTCCTGCGGGCGGGGGACGGGTGTCGCCTGGCGAGCTCGCCCAAAACGGAGGCGAGGGATTCGGGAAGAGGGTCACCGGGCGTCCAGGGGCTGAAAATCCGGGAGAGCAGCGATGCGGCGGCCGGGGTATTCCAAAGCAGGGAGCCATCGGGGCGTATGCCGATCGTCGGACGGTGACTGGCGTCGAGCGCGAGGAGCATGGTGCGCGTCTCGATCGCCATGCGCAGATGGGCCTCGATGCGCGCGACGAGTTCCGCGGGGGAACAGGTCCGCGACACGTAATCCACGGCTCCCATGGAGAAGCCCCGGATGACGGTCTCCGGATCGTTGTCGTCCGCGCGGAAGAGAATGGGCACATGGCTGACCGCGTCGTTCTGCTTGATCTGCCGCGCCACGGCGAAACCGTCGACGCCGGGCAGGGCGAGATCGAGGATGACGAGGTCCGGGAGGGCATCGGCCACGCGGTCCAGCACGGCCCGACCATACGACTCGGTGAGCGTCGTCATTCCGGCGGATTCCAACGCGGCCACGAACGGGCCCAGGGACGCTCCGTCGGCATCGGCGAGCAGCACGCGCGGCCGCAAGGGTATCGCCTTCCCGGGCGTCGGCCCTGTTACAGGCGTCGTCGCTTCATCCTGTAACATCGTCTTCTCCCGATACGAGCCAATCGCATTCATGGCGGCGCCTGTGCAGTGCTGGACAGAGCCTATCCCTTCGTTCTCAGGTGAGCGGTCTCGATACGGCCGGATCCCGCGAACTCCTGTCCGGGCCAACGGGTTTCAGCGCTCCGTGGACGCGAGCCACGCCCGCCAGCCGCCGGTCGAGGTCACGTCCCGCGCGGTCTCGAGCGCCTCGCCCTCGCAGATGAAACCGGTTTCGACGCTGCCGTCGCTCAACTCGATCTTTCCGAGCCCGAGCGGCGCCGGGATCTGCGTCAGGAACGACCCCAGCTCCGACGAGGGCATTTCCCACACCTCGACCTCGATCGCCCGTCCGCCCTCGTCGCGGCGTTCCAACCCCGGGCGCAGGGGCGGGCCGCCGGGCAGGACGTGCAGACGGTAGCGGGGGGCCGTCGTGGTCGCGCGCACGAGACGGGCGCCACGGTCGCGCAGCTGCCAGTTCAGGGGAAGGCCATCGAGATGCGCACCGCAGACCACGAGGCGGGCGCGATCGTTGCCGGCGACGCGCGTGGCCCGGTCCGGCTCGATCGGCCGGTTCGCGGCGAGCGGCAGGCCGGTCGCGTGCTGGAAGGCGGCGGCGATGCTCAGGAGATACTGGTCGGTGAACGCGCGTCCGAACAGCGTGACGCCCCAGGGCAGGCCGTTCTCCATGAACGCGGACGGCACGGCGACGGCGGCGTAATCGAGGAGATTCATGAAATTCGTGTAGACGCCGAGGAGCGAGTTCGCCGCGATCGGCTCGGCCCGCAGTTCCGCCAGCGACACGGGACGCGGCATCGCGGGCGTCAGCACGCAGTCGACGTCGCGCATCACCGCGTCGCATCGCACCTTGAGGTGCTGGAGCTTGTAGATCGCCGCGAAGACGTCGACCGCCCCGTGATCCTTGGCGGTGTCGAGGACGGCCCTGATCACCGGCAGCACGGCGTCGGGATCGGCGGCCAGCAGGTCCCGCACGACGAAACGGCGCTCCGCGACCCAGGGCCCCTCGTACAGCAGCCGGGCGGCCTCCAGGAAGGGCGAGAGGTCTATGGGGACGGCGATGCCGCCCAGCGCGCCGATGCGGTCCGCCGCTTCGGCGAACAGACGCGCGCTTTCGGGGCAGCCGGCGAAGTCGAGCGTCGTCGGCACGCCGACCCGAAAGCCGGGCGGCGGTGCCCCGAAGGCTCCCGCGCCGTTCCATTGCGGGTTGCTGCGGCTGTAGTCGTCGGCCGGATCCTGCCTAGCGAGGGCCGCGAGCAGCATGCTCGCCTCGCTGGCCGTGGCCGTCAGCAGCGTGACGCAGTCGAGCGTGCGGCAGGCCGGGACAAGGCCATGGGTCGAGATCAGCCCGCGCGTGGCCTTGAGGCCTACGAGATTGTTGTATGCCGCCGGTATGCGCCCGCTTCCGGCCGTGTCGGTGCCGAGCGCGAAGCTTGCGATGCCGAGCGCCACTGCGAGTGCGGATCCCGAACTCGACCCGCCCGCGGGAAAATCGGCTAGCACGCTATTGCGGCAGGCGCCATAAGGGGAGCGAGTGCCGTTCAGCCCCGTTGCGAACTGGTCGAGGTTTGTCTTCGCGATCGGTATGGCACCGAGCGCGATCAGCTGACGGACCACGGTCGCCGTCTCGTCGGGCGTATAGGCGAAGGCCGGGCAGCCGGCCGTCGTCGGAACTCCCGCGATATCGATATTGTCCTTCACGGCGAACGGAATGCCGTAGAGCGGCAGGTCGTCCGGCCGCATCGCCTCGAGGCGACGGAGGAACGGCTCGGTCTCCGCGGCGTCCAGGATGTGGATGAACGCGTGATAGTCGTCGTTGAGCGACAGCGCCTTGAGGCGCAGCGCGTCGACGAGCCCGCGCGGCGTATGCGTTCCGTCGCGATACGCCACCTGCAGCGTGCGCGGAGCGAGATCGGGCGGATCGGTCCTCATCATCCAGTCCTTCATCGTGTTTGCGGCCGGGGGATACGAATGGCGGCTCAGTTCCAGACCAGAACTTCGGCGGGGGTCGGGTTCCAGCCGTTGCAGGGATTGTTCAACTGCGGGCAGTTGGAGATCACGACGATCAGATCCAGCTCCGCCCGCAATTCCACATATTTTTCGGGAGCGGAGACGCCGTCGGCGAACACGAGCGTCCCGTCGGGCGTGACGGGGACGTTCATGAAGAAATTGATGTTCGGCGCGAGGTCGCGCTTTGAGAGACGCCCGTCCCGAAGGCAGCCGCACAGGAAATTATCGCGACAGCTATGCATGTGGAGACGATCGATCGCATAGCGAACCGTGTTGCTCTCCTGGGAGCAGGCTCCCCCGAGCGTGTCGTGCCGGCCGCAGGTATCGGCGGTGATGGTCGCCAGTGCGTTGCCCTGATTGGAGTACAGCACGGTTCCCGTCGTCAGGAAGAGCGCGTTCTGGCGCCGGATCGTGCGCTGGACGTCGTAACGTTCCCGCGTGTCGGCGGCATTGTAGAACAGGGTATCGACGGCCTGGTTGCCCTTGAGGTCGAGCAGCCGGAGCGTCTGGCCCTTCCGGATGTCGAAGACGAAGGGTTTGCCCGCGCCGATCACGTGCCGGAAGGTGGCGTCCGCAGGATCGCGCGGGGCGGAGGTGGTGGGCATGGCGTGTGATCCCTCAGAGACAGAAGAGTTCCGTGTTGTAGAACGCGCGTCCGTTCTCGGCGCAGGACCGGCGGCACGCGGCCGTGATGGCGGTGTCGCGAACGTCGTCGATCGCGATGTCAACGGGCCGCGGCGCATATCGCGGCGCGGGATCCATCGGATGCTGGACCGCCGTCATGACCACGAGCGTGTCCATCGGCGCGTAGAGGTCGACGTGATTTCCCGGCTTCGAATGCTCCGGCACGTAATGAAGATGGCCGCCGTCCCGGACCGCGACCTTGCTGAAGAAATTGACCACCATCTGGATGTCCTGCACGCCGAGATCCCACTTTCCCATCTCGATGAGGAGATTGTCGGAACCGTTGCGAAAGAAGCCGTTGCGAAGGTCGTCGAACGTTCCCGCGCCGTATTTTTCGCGAACCTCCCCGGCGTTCAGCGTGCCGCCGAAACAGTCGTGCCACCCGCACGTGTCCTCGGTGATCGCGAGCAGGACGCGCCCCATGTCCGAATAAAGACAATGTCCGGCGGTCAGGTATGCGGTGTGCTGAGCCTTCAGCGTGTCCGGGAGGTTCAGCCGCTCGCTCTTTTGCCCGGCATTCAGCGCCATGAGGGTTAGATTGGCGCATCCCTCGGTATCGGTCAGGCGAAGACGCTGGCCCGCTCGCAGGATCAGCGAGCGGTGGCCGCCGCCGGGAATGGTCTCGCGGTGGAGCGTTGGATTGAGCGTCGGGAACTGGGCGGTATCGATCACGGCATGGCTCCTCGGTTTCGGAGAAATTTTAAAGTCTCTTCGTCACGCAACGGTCTTTACGTTCGTGCCGGTCGCGTTCCGCGTATGAGCGCGCCCGTGGCCAGCGCGACGAAAAGGAAGGCGGCGGGGAAGGCGACCATGTAGGATCGGGTACCGCCCGGATCGAAAACGGCGGCGCGCGGCCAGAGCGTGTTGAGCAGGAACAGCGCGCCGCTCGTCACGGCGCAGGCGTTGACGATCAGCCGGCGTCGCTTTCCGTCTTCCCGGAAGACCAGCGCGGTGGACGGGACGGTGCGCATCCACCCTAGTCGTCGCACGAGAAGGGGCACCGTCACCAACAGATAGGCGAAATAGGTGACGCCGACGGCGGATGCGGTAATCGCGTTGAAAAGCGAGGAATCTCCGTAATTGATCAGGAGAAAGAGCGCGCTGCAGACGCCCACGAAAATCGTGGCGCCCATCGGGGTCCCCGTGCGGGGCGAGATGCGGGCCAGCAGCGCATGACCGGGAATGGCACCGTCGCGCGCCATCGAGAACATGACCCGAGAGGCGGATGTCTGGATGGCGATCGTCGCGGAAAATACCGAGACGGCGACCGTCGTCAGCAGGATGTGCCCCGTCAGGCCCGAGGTGATGGCGGTGATGACGTAGGGAATGCCGATCGTCGCGAGATCGCTCGACGAGAGCGACGGCGCGGCCATCAACGCGCCGAGAATGACGAGGCCGCCGGCGGCGAACGACAGCAGCAGGCAGCGTATGATCGCCTTCGGCGCGATGCGCGCGGCGTCTCGCGTCTCCTCGGACAGTTCGGCGGCGCTGTCGAAACCGTACATCACGTAGACGGCCATCAACATCGACGCGAGGAACGCACCCGCCGGAGACATGCTGGACGACAGATGCGTCACGTCCGTCGTGACCGAGACGCCACGCCTCGCGTTGAGAAAGAGTGCTGCGACCAGCACGCATAATCCGACGATCTCGGCATAGACGCCCACGACGGTGACGAGCGCCGATATCCGTACCGCGGCGCAGGACAGGATCGTGCTGGCGAGGATCGCAAGCGTTCCGAGTATGACCGCGTTCTTGGCGCCGCTCAGCGTCGTCACGTCCGAGCTGCCGCCCACGATCTGGAAACCGCTCCAGAGACTGGGAAGGACGGACTGCATGGCGATCGCGATGGCGGATACGCTGACGATGTAGCCGACGAGCGTCAGCCAGCCGGCGATCCACCCGAGGCCGGGGGAGGCAAGCCGCGATGACCACTGATAGATCGAGCCGGCGACGGGGATCTGCTCGGCGAGTTCCGCGAAGCAGAGCGCGACGCAGAACTGTCCGATGAAGACGATCGGCCATGTCCAGAAGAAGATCGGGCCGCCGAAACCGTATCCGAGCGGGAACATCTCGAATACCGTCGTTAGGACCGAGACGAACGAGAATCCCGCCGCGAACGAGGCGAATGGTCCGAGGTCCCGGCGAAGCTCCTGCCGGTAGCCCAGAAGCGCCAGGCGTCGTGCATCCGCGACCGGGGACGAGGTCGCCACGGAAGCCTCCCGCATGCGCGTGCCGTCAGGACTCATGTCGGCTGACGGCGTCAGGGTGCGATTGCGCCATGCCGCGGACATGTGTCGGGGAGAAGAGAAGTGCGCAGATCATTGCTTAACGTCTCCGGCCTTTTCAGACGGAGATGGCGCACACATCACGGGAGATATGCGAAGCCATTTCCGGCATCTCATTATCTCCCGGGCTTTTGTCCCGCCGTGTAACCTTGGAATACCCAAGGCCGCGCGCTCTCGGACCAGTCACCCGGAAAATCCGGGCCGGAACCCTAGCGGCTTCGAAATTTTTCTAGCATCGCCCCGATCGGTCTGCAACTGAAATATTACGTCTGGGGAATGCGACCGCGCGGGTCGTGCGGTGACCGCCGGATTTGTCCCTTGACCACCCCCGACTTCGGCACGATGGTAAAACCATTGGCACGCTAGGGTTCCGCTCCGACTTGGCTCGGACGTCTGGTCCGAGAGCGCGCGGCCTTGGGTATTCCAAGGTTACACGGCGGGACAAAAGCCCGGGAGATAATGTCGCGTCGGTCGCTCGAGGAGGGCGGGCGGCGTCTTATCGGAGTCCCTGGCCCATGACGACCTCCCTTCCGCTCTCCGCGCCCCCTCAGACTGCCGGCGGCATGTTCGAGCGTGTTCTCATCGCCAATCGCGGGGCGATCGCCTGCAGGATCATCCGGACGCTGCGGGCGTTGGACGTGAGCCCGGTCGCGATTTATGCCGATGCCGACGCGGTCAGTCTTCACGTGCGTCAGGCCGACGTCGCCGTCGGTCTCGGCGGGGGCGGGCCGGCCCGGACCTATCTCCAGATGGATCGCATCGTCGAGATCGCCCGGGAGACCGGCGCGCAGGCCATTCATCCCGGATACGGCTTCCTGTCGGAGAACGCGGGTTTCGCGCAGGCCTGCGCGGCGGCGGGCATCCGGTTCATCGGGCCCGAGGTCGCCCATCTGCGGGCATTCGGGCTGAAGCACGAGGCGCGCGCGCTCGCACGGGCGCAGGGCGTGCCGCTGCTGGAGGGATCGCCGCTGCTTCGGTCGGTCGAAGACGCATGCGCGGCCTCGGCCGGGATCGGCTACCCGGTTATGCTCAAGAGCACGGCGGGCGGCGGCGGGATCGGCATGCGGGTCTGCCGGAACGAGGCGGAGCTTGCGGGCGTCTTCGATACCGTGAAGCAGCTCGGAGAGAGCAATTTCAGCGATTCCGGCGTCTTCGTCGAGAAATACATCGAACGCGCGCGGCATCTCGAAGTCCAGATCTTCGGTGACGGTCAGGGAAACGTGCTGTCCCTCGGCGTGCGGGACTGCTCCGTTCAGCGACGCAATCAGAAGGTGATCGAGGAAACGCCGGCGCCCGGTCTTCCGGACGGGATGGCGGACGCGCTTTGCGAGGCGGCCGTCAGGCTTGGAAAGGCCGTACGGTATCGCAGCGCCGGCACGGTGGAATTCGTCTACGACAGCGCCGCCGGGCGGTACTATTTCCTGGAAGTAAATACCCGTCTCCAGGTCGAGCATGGCATCACGGAAGCAGTCTGGGGGGTCGACCTCGTCCGCTGGATGATCGAGCTCGAAGCGGGAGTGCTGCCGCCAATCGAGACGCTCATGGGGCGCCTCGCGCCTTCGGGTCATGCGGTGGAGGCCCGGATCTATGCTGAGGATCCCGGCAAGACGTTTCAGCCGTCCCCAGGACTGCTGACGGAGGTGTCTTTTCCACCGGCGGGTCGCGAAGGCCTGCGTATCGACACGTGGCTCGACGCGGGCATCGAGATCTCGCCGTATTTCGACCCGATGATCGCGAAAATCATCGCCCACGCGCCGACACGGGACGACGCGATCCGGATGCTCGACGGCGCGCTTGGCGAGACGACGCTCCATGGCGTCGAGACCAATCGAGGCTACCTGCGCCAGATTTTGTCCGACGCGCCGTTCGCGTCCGGCGCCCCGTGGACGCGCTGTCTGGAGCATCTCGCGTATCGGGCAGCGACCATCGACATCCTCGCGGGCGGAACGCAGACGACGATCCAGGATTTCCCCGGCCGTCTGGGGTATTGGGCCGTCGGCATTCCTCCGTCGGGTCCGATGGACGGTCGTGCCTTCCGCCTAGGCAACGCCTTGCTCGGCAACCCGCCTGACGCAGCTGGCCTCGAAATCACGATGTCGGGGCCCGTGATGCGGTTCAACGTCGACGCGGCCGCGGTCGTGACGGGCGCCGACCTCCCCATCGATCTCGACGGATCGCCGCGAATGGCGGGGCAGGTCTTTCGGATACGCGCGGGCCAGACCCTGCGCTTGGGCGCGACGCGCGACGGGGCGAGGTCGATGCTCTGCCTGCGCGGCGGCCTCGACGTCCCGCGCTATCTCGGCAGCCGGGCGACCTTCACGCTGGGGAAGTTCGGCGGACACGCGGGGCGGCCGCTTGCGGCCGGAGACGTGCTTCATATCGCGCCTGCGACGGAACTTGCCGGGGAGCCCGTCCTTCCTGCCGGATTGGACGGCGGCCGCGCGCCGGTCCGCGACCTGCGCGTGATCTACGGTCCGCATGGCGCGCCCGAATATTTCACGCAGGCCTATGTGGATGCGTTCTTCGTCGCAGAATGGGAGGTTCATTTCAATTCGAACCGTACGGGGATCCGCCTCGTCGGGCCACGCCCCGAATGGGTGCGCGACAGCGGCGGCGAGGCCGGGCTGCATCCCTCGAACATCCACGACAATCCCTACGCGGTGGGTGCGGTCGATTTCACCGGTGACATGCCGGTCATTCTCGGTCCCGACGGCCCCAGTCTCGGCGGGTTCGTCTGTCTCGCGACGGTGATCGAAGCGGATCTTTCGATCCTGGGCCAGTTGCGGGCCGGGGACCGGGTCCGATTCGTCTCCGTCACGCTGGAGACCGCCCGGCTGATCGCGCAGGCGGCGGAGCGCGAGATCGAGACGCTTTCGCCGCAATCGCCGGCGTGGTCCGCGTCCGCGCCGCGATCGCCGATCGTTCTGGATATCGGGGAAGGAGGGCATCGCCTCGTCGGACGGCTCGCGGGAGACGTGTCGCTGTTGTTGGAGGTCGGGGACGCGACGCTCGACGTCGCGTTGCGCTTCCGCGTCCATGCCCTGATGGAGTTGATGGAACAGGCCCCACCGGCGGGTGTGATCGACCTCACACCGGGTATCCGCTCGCTCCAGATCCATTACGCGCCTTCCCGCCTGCCGCTGGACGAATTGCTCGCCTACGTCGCCGATCTGTGGCGCGAGGTGACGCGGACATGCGACATTCGCGTGACGTCGCGCACTGTCCATCTCCCGTTGTCCTGGAATGACGCCGCATGCGGGCTGGCCGTAGAGAAATACGCGACCACCGTGCGGTCGAACGCGCCCTGGTGTCCGAGCAATATCGAGTTCATTCGTCGGATCAACGGGCTCGACTCCGTCGACGACGTGCGAAAGATAGTGTTCGGCGCGCGCTACCTCGTCATGGGTCTGGGGGACGTCTATCTCGGGGCGCCGGTCGCGACGCCGCTCGACCCCAGACAGCGTCTGGTCACGACGAAATACAATCCGGCGCGCACCTGGACGGCCGAGAACTCCGTCGGCATCGGGGGCGCCTATATGTGCATCTACGGCATGGAGGGACCGGGGGGCTATCAGCTGGTCGGCCGCACGCTGCAGATGTGGGCGCGCTATACCCTTCCGGAGGCCTTCGGCGGCAAGCCGTGGCTCTTGAGGTTTTTCGACCAGATTCGCTTCTTCCCCGTGTCTTCTGAGGATCTCCTGGCGATCCGACGGGATTTCCCGCTCGGGCGATACCCGCTCGCGATCGAGGACGGCGAGCTTTCACTCTCCGAATACGAGGCCTTCCTCCATCGCGACGCCAAGGGGATCGCGGCCTTCAGGGCGACGCAGGCAGAGGCGTTCGAGGCGGAGCGGCGCTATTGGATCGAAGGCGGCCTGGACCGCTTCGAAAGCGGCGAGGCGACCGGCGCCCTCGGCGATGACGGACCGCTTTCGGAGGGCGACATCGCCGTCGAAAGCAGCCTCGCTGGGAATGTTTGGCAAGTGCTCGTCGCACCGGGCGACCATGTCCCGGCCGGCAAGCCGGTCGTGATCCTCGAATCCATGAAGATGGAGATCTACGTATCGTCACCGGTGGGCGGCATCGTCCGCGCCGTCAGGGTCACTCCAGGCAATCCGGTTCGGGCCGGGCAGACGGTCGTCGTGCTGACGGCGTCCTAGGAGACGGGTGCGCGGGTGGCGGGTTTTACTGAAGCGCGCCGTATTTACCGCATTGGGCTCAGGGATAGGCGGTTTTTTGCCGGATGCTGGAGCGCCTTGCGGCCGTTGCGCGGTCTGCTTTCGCCCGTCATGTATCTGCCGCCAGACTATTCAAGGTCCGCTTGAGATTGTAGGCGATAGCGGTCATGTGAATCTGGACGGCAGCCTTGGCAAGACCGCGCCACCGCATGCGACGCAGTCCGTAACTGCGCTTCCATGTGCCGAAGATCTTCCCGATCCTGCCCCGGGTCTGGTGGACGGCGTCGTTCCAGGCTGTCAGCCGGGCAAGCGTTTTCTTTTCGTCGCGTCCCCACATTGCGGTCGCGACACCACGGAGCGTCCTGCCTTTCGACCGGATCGCCCGCGCTTTCAACCGGGCCGTCGCGGCTTCGAAAAAGGGCCGGTCGAGCGAGCACGAGGCCGGTTCGTGTCGGAACCGCACGAAGGCGCTGCGCTTTGGTGCGGGCTCATGCGCGGAAAATCTGCGGAACCGACGAAAGGATGTTCGGTCGTCTAGGAGACCTGTGCGCGGGTGGTGGACGTTTTGGACGAGCGGTGATTCTCTTTTGGCTCATATCAAGCTTGGAGCATGACGATGGCGCACCGGTCGATTGGTCAGGATTGTCTCGTGTTTTCGCGGCCGGATCGAAAGCCGTCGTCACTGGATGACATTGCCAAGCTGATCGACTGGCAGCCGATTGCCTCGCTTCTTGCCCCGCTTTACACCGCGCCGAAAGGCGAAGCCGCATGGCCGCCGTTGTCGATGTTCCGGGCGATGCTGCTTGCGGTGTGGCACGATCTTTTCAGATGTCAAACTGGCTGAAGCGTTGGACGATCGGGCATCCTTTCGTCGGTTCTGCGGATTTTCCGCGCACGAACCCGCACCTGAGCGCACAGCATTCGTGCGGTTTCGACGGGAACTGGCCTCTCGCTCGCTCGACCAGGCCTTGTTCGAAGCCGTGACGGCGCAGTTGAAAGTGCGGGCGATCCGGATCAAGACCGGCACGATCGTTGATGCGACGATCATCGCGTCCCAGACGGAGGGTGACGACGAGGCGCGGTGGGTCAAGCACAGGGGCCGCAAGGCCGTGCATGGCTTCAAGGCTCATGTCGGCGCTGATGCCACAACGGCTCTGGTCGAGCGGATTGCGATCACGGCAGCCAATATCAACGATGGCCGCGCGGGTCCGGATGCCGTGCCTGATGATCCTGGCGAGGTCTTTGCTGACAGCGCCTATCGAGGCAGCCATTTCCGCGACGCGGTCCGGTCGGAAGGCGGAACGCTTTGTGTTGCCGCGACCGCGATGTGGGGACGCGACGAAAAGGAAACGCTTGCCAGGTTGAAAGCATGGAACGACGCCGTCCATCAGACCCGGGGCAGGATCGAGAAGATCTTCGGCACATGGAAGCGGAGTTACGGACTGCGTCGCATGCGATGGCGTGGTCTCGCCAAGGCCGCCGTCCAGATCCACCTCACAGCCATCGCCTACAATCTCAAACGAACCCTCAATATCCTCGCTGTAGCTGCATGACGGGTTGACGACCACATCCATCACACAACGCACTATGCGGCGTTCCAAACATGGAAAAAACGAGAATCAAATCCGTGTTTTCCTCATCAGATATAGATGGCCCCAGCAATATCCACCACCCGCGCACAGGTCTCTCTAGAGCCGTTCCACGTTAATCCGGTTCATATCCTGCGGCGGTGAAGAAGTTGGCGCACTCATCTGACGTGAAGGCCTCGAGCACGTCTCCGACAGCGTCCCAGAGGGCGGCGACGGTGCGTTCCGCCCGGCTGCGCATGAGGGATTTCAGTTTGGAAAACGCCATTTCGATGGGATTGAAGTCCGGACTGTAGGGCGGCAGGAACATCAGGGAGGCTCCGGCCTGCTCGACAGCACGGCGGGCACCAGGCATCCGATGGGCTGGCAGGTTATCGAGGATGACGATGTCGCCCGGCCGCAGGTCGGCACCAGCACCTGGCTGACATAGGTCTGGAACACGAGGCCGTTCATCGCCCCGTCATGCACGAACGGCGCGGTCAGGCCCGTGGTGCGCAGCGCCCCGGTGAAAGTCGTCGTCTTCCAGTGATGGGGTGGACGCCCCCTCGACGGCATCTATGTGCCAAGGGGGTGGAGTTTGATCCACCTCGGAGGAGGCATCCATGACGGACGTTAGCATCATCGGCCTGGATCTGGCCAAGAACGTGTTTCAACTGCACGGGGCCGATGCCAAAGGCACAGTTGTGTTTCGCAAGAAGCTCCGTCGACAGCAGGTACTGCAATTTTTCGAATTGCAATCGCCGTGCGTGGTGGCAATGGAGGCCTGCGCGAGTTCGCATTATTGGGCGCGCGAGATCGGCAAGCTGGGCCACGACGTCAAGCTGATTGCTCCCGCCTACGTCAAGCCATTCGTTAAGCGTCAGAAGAACGACGCGGCTGACGCCGAAGCGATCTGCGAGGCTGCCCTGCGTCCGACGATGCGGTTCGTTGCGGTCAAGAGCGAGGAGAAGCAGGCCTCGGGCATGATTTTCCGGACC
>Ga0157365_10000219_pt1 | contig 26930 bp, 21 predicted proteins | sample AttsexASBM3_FD_111478 | JGI IMG/M metagenome (GOLD analysis project Ga0157365, IMG submission 111478) | Fungus gardens microbial communities from leaf cutter ant in Ribeirão Preto, State of São Paulo, Brazil - Atta sexdens ASBM3 | ecosystem: Host-associated > Fungi > Mycelium > Unclassified ... | reverse complement strand
TATCGCGGCCGTGAGAGATCGTAGATCAGACGTGGCAGCTCCGCGACGGACCCGGCAATGGCGCTAGCATGAGCGCTCATGCTGCGGTCTCCATAGCCCCAGCTGGCGAACAGTGAAGGCATGGGGACGCCGGAGGCCGCCTGTATGTCGTTGCGATGATCGCCGATCATGATGCCACGCATCGGCTCGGCACCGATCAGTCGCATTGTCTTGCGTATATGGTCCGGATCGGGCTTGCGCACGGGGAAGCTGTCTCCCCCGCCGATTGCATCGATCAGGTGAGACAGGCCGAGTTTTTCGATTATGGCCTGTGCTGCCTTGAGCGGCTTGTTGGTGCAGATGACACAGGAAATTCCGCGTTTGTGTAGCAGCGTCAGCGTGGCTTCCACATCGGGAAAGGGGCGTGTCTTTTCGGTCGCCCGTGGTTCGTAGATGTCGAGGAAGCGTCTCGTCGCTTCGTCCCGGTCGATACTGTCTTTGTCACCCCCGGAAATCAGGAGCCGGTCGACCAGTTTGCGGGCGCCGTCGCCGATCATGGAGCGTATGGCTGCCTCATCCGGCTGTGGCAGACCGTAGGTTTCCAGCAGGGCGATGCCGCTTTCCGCCAGATCGGGCAGGCTGTCGATCAGGGTGCCGTCCAGGTCGAAAACGGCTGTCTCGATTTCGATACTCACGCGCGATTTCTCCCGTTAGATGCAAAGCTGCAATAAACAGCAATCCGAAGTGACGGGGCAGGTGTTTGACAGAGCTCCGCCGCGTTGGCTACGCCACGTAATGATATGACATCACTTTCCTTTTCCGACGGCCAGCCCGTCAGCCATCACAAACCGACGACTGCCGTCATCCTTGCCGCTGGACTGGGAACACGCATGCGTTCCGCCTTGCCCAAAGCGCTTCATCCGCTCGGCGGAAGGCCGATGATCGCGCATCTTATCGAGACCGCGCGTACCGTGTTCGACCGAATCGTGGTTGTCGTCGGCCCGGATATGGCGGCGCTCGAAAAGGCGGCATCGCCCTGGCCCTGTGTGGTGCAGGAAGAGCGTCTGGGGACGGGTCATGCGGCCCGCATGGCTGAAGAGCTGTACGGCGAGGGCGATGTTGCCATCCTGTACGCTGACAATCCGCTCATTACCGCAGAGACGATGCGCGCTCTTCTTGCGGCGCGTCGTGAACCGGATACACGGCTTGCCCTTCTTGCGATGCGTCCGGCCGATCCAGGTCGCTACGGCCGTGTCGTGACAGAAAACGGACAGGTGCGCGAGATCGTTGAGTGGAAGGATGCCACCGAAGCCCAGCGCGCAATTACGCTGTGCAATGCAGGTGTTCTCTGTGCTGCCGCGGAAGATCTGCGTCGCTGGCTTGGCGAAGTGCGTAATAGCAACGCGCAGGGCGAGTACTACCTGACCGATGTCGTGGCTTTTGCCGCGCAGGAGGGAGGCGTGCAGTACGTTGAAGCCCCGGCAGAGGAGCTGGCCGGGATCAACTCGCGCGCTGAGCTGGCCTGCGCCGAGGCCGCCTTGCAAAAGCGCCTCCGCCTGGCGGCTCTGGAGGGGGGCGTTACCCTCGTGGCGCCCGAAACCGTGTTTTTCAGTGCCGATACGGTAATCGAGCCCGATGTCGTGGTAGAGCCCAATGTCGTGTTCGGCCCCGGCGTTACAGTCATGACGGGGGCCCGTATACGCGCTTTCAGCCATCTCGAAGGCTGTGTCGTGGGTGAGGAGGCTCTGATCGGTCCTTATGCAAGACTGCGCCCGGGCACTGTATGCGGCAAGGCATCTCATGTCGGTAATTTCGTCGAACTCAAGGCGACGGATCTTGGAGAAGGGGCCAAGGCCAACCATCTATCCTATCTTGGCGATGCGCGTATCGGCGCACGAACCAATGTCGGCGCGGGAACCATCACCTGCAATTACGACGGTTTTTTCAAGCATCGCACGAATATCGGCAGTGATGTGTTTGTCGGCTCGGATTCAATTCTGGTGGCGCCGATCTCGATCGGTGACGGCGCCTTGCTGGCCGCGGGCAGTGTGGTGACCGAGAACGTGGAGGCTGGCGCTCTGGCGCTGGGCCGATCAAGACAGATAAACAAGCCGGCGCGCGGAAAAGCCATTTCTGACGCGCTGCGTGCTAAAAAGGAGAATGGCTGATGTGCGGCATCTGTGGCGTAGTCGGTCATCGGAACGCGACACCCCTGGTTGTCGAGGCGCTACGCCGTCTCGAATATCGCGGTTATGATTCTGCTGGCATTGCCAGCCTTGTCGATGAGCGTATTTCGCGCCGTCGCGCCGCTGGCAAGCTCGACAACCTTCAGGCTGTGCTCGATACGCAGCCTCTCGAAGGCATGACGGCAATCGGTCATACACGGTGGGCGACGCATGGTCTGCCGAATGAGGCTAATGCTCATCCTCACGCGACCGATCGCGTGGCGATCGTGCATAACGGCATTATCGAGAATTATGAGGAGCTGAAGGCCGAGATGATGGCGGTCGGCCGTCATTTCTCATCGGATACCGACACGGAATGTGTGGCTCAGCTGGTCGATTTCTATCTCGATCAGGGTCTGTCACCGCGCGAGGCGGCCAGCCGTACGTTGAGCCGGTTACAGGGTGCCTATGCGCTTGCCATGATCTTTGCCGGTCATGAAGGGTTGATGATCGGTGCGCGTCATGGGGCGCCGCTGGCTGTCGGTTTTGGCGAGGGGGAAATGTTCCTCGGCTCAGACAGCCTTGCTCTTGCCCCGCTTGCACGCAAGATCGCTTATCTGGACGATGGTGACTGGTGCGTCCTGCAGCCCGACCAGGTCGAGTTCTTCGACGCGGCCAACCAGCGTGTGCAGCGCCCTGTGCAGACAATCGCCCTGATCGCCGGGACGGTCGGCAAGGATGGCTATCGCCATTACATGGAGAAGGAACTCCACGAACATCCGGTTGTCATCGGTCAGACACTTCAGCGCATGATCGATCCGGTCACGCGTGCAATTGCTCTTCCTGCTTTTCCGTTCGAGATGGCCGACCTCCCGCGTGCGGTGATTACGGCCTGCGGTTCGGCTTTTTATGCAGGTCTGGTCGCGCGTTACTGGCTCGAGGCTGAGGCGCGCCTGCCGGTCGATATCGACGTGGCATCCGAGCTGCGCTATCGCAATCCGCCGCTCACCCCGCTTGGCATGGCTCTCATGATTTCCCAGTCGGGTGAGACGGCCGACACGCTGGCCGCCCTGCGCAGCCTGCGCGAGCGTGAGCAGTATATCGTGTCCATTCTCAACGTTGAGGGGAGCACGATGGGGCGTGAGAGCGATGTGGTGCTCGGTATGGTGGCCGGTCCTGAGATCTCGGTTGCCAGCACCAAGGCTTTCACAGCCCAGCTTTCCGTACTCGCTGTGCTAACCATTGCTGTTGCGCGTGCGCGCGGCACCATGTCGGCCAAGCGCGAGGGCGATCTGCTTGCTCATCTGCTCGACCTGCCATCCAGAGCGTCAGAGGTTTTCTCGCGGGCCAGCGATATTCAGGCCATGGCGGCAGCGGTGGCAGAAGCGCGTGACGTGCTCTATCTGGGCCGCGGGATCTGTTATCCTGTGGCGCTCGAAGGGGCGCTCAAGCTCAAGGAAATCTCCTATATCCATGCCGAGGCCTACGCGGCAGGAGAAATGAAGCATGGGCCGATTTCCCTGATCGACAAGGATGTGCCGATTGTCGTGATCGCGCCCTCGACCATCCTGTTCGACAAGACGCTTTCCAACATCCAGGAAGCCAAGGCACGCGGTGGGCGTATCATGGCGTTTACGGATGAAAAGGGCGCCGAGCGCCTGAGCGGTATTGCCGAGCATATGGTGATCCTGCCCAGCGTCGATCCGTTCGTCGCGCCGATCCTCTATACGATTCCGGTTCAGATGCTGGCTTACGAGGTGGCGCTGCGTCGCGGTACGGATGTGGATCAACCGCGTAACCTCGCCAAATCGGTTACTGTGGAGTAGGCTCCCGCCCGAAACAGCGAGGAGCGGTAGGATGGCTGGACCGGAGCCGACGATACTCATTCAGGGCGCAGGCGTTGCCGGTCTGGTAACCGCTGTCACCCTTGCCGAGCGCGGCGCGCATGTGACCCTGCATGAAGCCGGCCCGCGTATCGGTAGCGGGGCGTCGTGGTATGCCGGGGGGATGCTCGCACCATGGTGCGAGGCTGAATCCGCTCCCGAGGAAGTGACGCAAGACTCGCTTCAGTCTCTGAGCTGGTGGTCGGACCATGTTCCCTCGGTGTTGCGTCACGGCAGTCTTGTCGTGGCACCTGCGCGCGATCAGGTCGAGCTGGCGCGTTTCGGGCGGCGCACCAGCCATTTCGAGACTATCGATTCAGCACTTATCGCCGAACTCGAACCCGATCTGGCGGGACGGTTCGACCGGGCCTTGTTTTTTGCCGATGAGGGGCATGTCGATCCACGGATTGCCCTTTCGCGTCTGAAAGAGCGTCTGCTCATGCTGGGCGGTCATATACGCCTCGATACAACGGTGATCGACGGTCGGTTCGACTGGGTGGTGGATTGCACCGGTATCGCTGCGCGTGAGACCGAGCCCGGCCTGCGCGGCGTTCGTGGTGAGATGATCCTCGTCCGTTGTCCTGAGGTCACGCTTCATCGCCCTGTGCGTATGCTTCATCCGCGCATTCCCATCTATATCGTACCGCGCGACAACAAGATTTTCATGGCTGGGGCGACGATGGTGGAAAGCGATGACGGGCGCGAGATCACCGTTCGCGCCATGAGCGAATTGCTCAACGCGCTTTACACGCTTCATCCCGCCTTTGCCGAAGCCGAGATTATAGAGGCGAATGCAGGCATTCGGCCCTCTTATGCCGATAACGTCCCGCGCGTTCACAGGGAGGGAAACAGGATTTCCGTAAACGGCATGTACCGCCACGGATTTCTGCTTTCGCCCGCCCGCGCGGCCGAGGTTGCCGATATCGTGTTTGCCGGACAGGGCTGAGCAAAAAGACGCATGTCCTCCCATCCTGGGGTAGGACATAGCGCGCCAGGCTTTCCGTCGTGATCGTATGTCGGTTCGGCGGGCATTTTGCCCAGAGAGTTTCGACGGTTCCTTTCAGATCTGACTTTGCAGGAGACTCACCATGATGATTCTGGTGAATGACGAGACGAAAACCATAACCAGCACCATGCTGGCCGATGCGCTGATCGAGCTCGGGTACGGCGATACAAAGGTGGCCACGGCCATTGACGGATTGTTCGTGCCGCGCTCAGCCAGAGGATCCTGTGCACTCGAAGAAGGGTGCCGGCTTGAAATCCTTGCGCCGATGCAGGGAGGCTGAGCAATGCGCGCTTATGGAACGGAGCTACGATCGCCGCTCATGCTCGGCACGGCCCTTTACGACAGTCCGGCGATACTCGCTGAATCTGTGCGTGCTGCGCAGCCCGGAGCTGTTACGGTATCGCTGCGCCGTGAATCTGCAGGCTTGCAGGCTGGTCAAGCGTTCTGGGAACTCGTTCGCAGCCTGAATGTACCCGTTTTGCCCAACACGGCAGGGTGTCACACGGTCAGAGAAGCCGTAACGACCGCTCAGATGGCGCGTGAGGTTTTCGATACGGACTGGATCAAGCTGGAAGTGATCGGTCAGGGCGACCTGCTGCAACCCGACGTGTTCGCCCTTGTCGAGGCTGCGCGTATTCTGACCGAGGACGGCTTCAAGGTGTTTCCCTACACGACGGAAGATCTTGTGGTGGCGGAGCGTCTGCTACGCGCGGGCTGCGAACTTCTCATGCCCTGGGGCGCGCCGATAGGATCGGGCAGGGGGCTTAACAATCCTTTCGGGTTGCGTGCCCTGCGCGCCCATTTTCCGGAAATTCCCATGGTGATCGATGCCGGGATCGGGCGTCCCTCTCATGCCGTCATGGCCTTCGAGCTCGGGTACGATGCCATTCTTATCAATACGGCCGTTGCGAAAGCAGGCGATCCCGTTGTCATGGCGGAGGCATTCCGGCTGGCCTGCGAGGTCGGGCAGATGTCGAAAACAGCCGATCCCATGGATGAGCGCGATATGGCCGTTCCCTCGACACCGACACTGGGCAAGGCGAGCTTCTGATCATGACTGCACGACTACCTTCACCGATCTATCCCGTTGTCGATCATCCGCGTTGGGTTGAGCGCCTTGGCGCTGCGGGTGCCCGCTTCATCCAGCTGCGACTCAAAAATCTCGATCCGGAGACGCTTCGTGCCCAGGTGATCGAAGGGCAGGAGGCCGCCACGCGCCATAACGTGCGCCTTGTTCTGAACGATTACTGGCAGCTCGCGATAGAGCTCGGGATCGATTACATCCATATTGGGCAGGAAGATCTCGACACTGCCGATCTTGAGCAGATCAGGGCAGCACGCGTTGCCTTCGGCATTTCGACCCACTCGCATGAAGAGCTCGAACGCGCACTATCGGTCGAGCCGGATTACGTAGCGCTCGGCCCCATATGGGAGACGAAGCTCAAAAAAATGATCTGGGGGCCGCAGGGTGTCGCTAAGCTGCGCGAATGGCGTGAGCTGATCGGTCCCTCAATGCCGCTGGTCGCGATCGGCGGCATTACGCTCGCGCGGGCACCCTCTTGCATCGAAGCCGGTGCGGACAGCGTAGCAGCCGTTTCCGATTTCATTGCCTCTCCCGATCCGGAAGGGCAGGTCGCAGCATGGTTGCGCGCCTGCGCCCTGTGACATCTCGTGTCGTTCGCTCGACGCACCACGAAATGAAGTAATATTTCTTTCAGAATACCGGAGGCGGCCTCGCGGAGACGTGAAGCTTCGCGTATAGACTACAAGGAATGCAGACAATGAGGGAGAACAAGCACCCATGATGGTGACGGGACTGGCTGCCGTTATTCTGGCGTTGGCACTTCTGATGGTTCTCATCAGTGCTGTGCAGCCTCTGGCCCGACGACTTGAAGTCTCGGAAACGGTACTGCTTGCGCTGGCCGGGATCGGGATCGGTGCCGCCGCTGATCTGCTTCTGCGCTCATCACTGACCGAGATTTTCGATGGGGCGGCGGAAACGCTGCTCTATTTTCCGGTCAATAGTGAAGCCTTTCTCCTCATTTTTCTGCCTATCCTGGTTTTTCAGGGCGCGCTCGCAATCGATGTGCGTCGCCTTGCGCATGAGACAGCCACAGTTCTGCTTCTCGCCGTCGTTGCCGTATTGGTCTCGACGCTGACGATCGGTGGTGCGCTTTATCCTTTCGCCGGGCAGAGCATGGTGGTCTGTCTGTTGCTCGGGTCGATCGTTGCCACGACCGATCCCTCTGCAGTGGCTGGAATTTTCCGTGAAATCGGTGCGGCATCGCGTCTGACGCGTCTGGTCGAAGGTGAGGCCCTGCTGAACGACGCCGCAGCCATTGCGATTTTCTCGATCCTGCTCGCTTCTGTCACGTCGCACCGTCACATCGAGCTCGGTGAGACGGTTATAGACTTCTTCGCCTCGTTCGGCGGCGCGATTATCGTGGGCGTGGCAGTGGGTCGCCTGACCCTGCTGATGATCGCCGGGCTCGGCGGTTCGGTTGCAGCGGAAATCACCCTGACCCTCGCATTGCCCTATATCGTCTATATCCTGTGCGATGAATTCCTCGGTTTCTCGGGCGTTGTCGCTACGGCGGCTTCGGGGCTGACTCTCTCGGTTTACGGTCCCTCCACGTTCCGCCCGCAGGTCTGGCGTTTTCTGAACGAATTGTGGGTGCAGCTGGTATTCTGGGCCGGATCGCTCGTTTTCGTTCTGGCGACCATGCTCGTGCCACGACTGCTGATCGGCATGACGCGCTGGGACTGCGTGCTTATTCTCATTGCCACCGTGGCCGGTCTGCTGGCGCGTGGAGCCGTGGTTTTCGGATTGTTGCCGATCCTTGCGGCATTCAAGCTGTCGCCACCTGTGCCAGCGCCTTTCAAGACGACCATGGTCTGGGGTGGCCTGCGTGGAGCGATTACACTCGCTCTGGCTCTTGCGGTAACGGAGAACCAGCGCGTCTCGACCTCCACCGCTCATTTCATCGGCATCATCGCAACGGGTTTCGTCCTGATCACGCTTCTGGTGAACGGCACCACGCTGCGTTATCTGGTGGTGTTTCTCAAACTCGACCAGTTGTCGGCAATCGATCAGGCCATGCGCCATCAGGTGCTGAGCAGCGGCCTCGCGCAGGTCGCGGAGCGGACGCACGACCTTGCTGATGAACTCGGTTTCGGGGCAGGGACCCAGAAAACGATTATCGGTCAGATCGAGCGACGGGCTCGGGAAGAGAATGAGGCCAATACGTTCGATACCGCTCTGGGCGATCGTCAGCGCGTCACGCTGGCTCTGATCACCATTGCCAACCGTGAACGCTCATTGCTGCTCGATCTGTTTCGTATACGTGGCCTCTCACGACGCGTGATGGAGACGCTGCTGCGCTCTGCGGAAGCGATGGTCGACGGGGCGCGGCTCGAAGGCCGTTATGGTTATGTGCGTGCCCTGCGTCGTCGTTTGCGGCCGACGCTGCGTTTTCGTATCGCACAGATGCTTCATCAGCGTTTTCACATCGACAAGCCTCTGATGCATTGCATGTCAGAGCGGTTCGAAATGCTGGTGATCGCGCATCTCGTTTCACTCTCCCTCATGCGCTTCATGCATGAGCGGCTGGAGCCGACACTTGGGTCGCGTATCAGCGAGATTGTCTCGGAGGTTCTGGGGCGTCAGAGGCGTATGCTCGACGATGCACTCGAAATGATGCGCTTGCATTATCAGGGCTATTCCGAAGCGCTGGAGAGCCGCATTCTGCACCAGATTGCCCTGCGTCTGGAGGAAGAGGAATATGATGAGCTTCTCTCTGACAATCTGATCAGTGAGGAACTCCATCGCGAGCTGCTCAAAGACGTTGAGAAACGTCAGGAGCGCCTTGAAAAGCCGTTACGGTTCAATCTCAAGAGCGGTATCGAGCAGAGATTGCGCTCTTTCCCGGCTTTTCGTGGAGTGCCCGACGGCGTGCTGCACGATCTGGCGATGAGCATCTCGCTGCGTTTCGCTTCGCCGGGAGAGGTTCTGCTCAAGCGCAATGGCAAGATTAAGATGGTCTATGCAGTCGTGGCGGGTCTGGCGGAGGTGCATATTGCCGAGCAGGATGTGCAATTCGGGGCAGGGGATCTGATCGGCGCTGCGCCGCTTATCAATGATACGTTCTCCCGTGGGACAGTGCGAACGCTCCAGTTCTGTCATCTGTTGGCAATTCCTGCGCATCTGTTCCGGCGTATCGTACAGGATTATCCGATTGTGCGACGGACGATCGATGAGCGGGCAGAAGCGCGGCTTGCGGAAGGGCACCGTCTCTCTCTGGTGCTCGGAGCCGATACAGAGCCGTTCATACCTGCGCGGGAAATGATCAAGCCGGTGAAGCCGCCGGAGGCGGGTGCGTAAAGCTCGGACGGGCATGGGTTTCAGCGCGCAGGACCAGACCGGAAGTGTTCGGTATTGTTCGCTCGGCGCTGCATCCGGAGCACCTAAGATGGTGTGATCGTAGAGGCATGATTGGACCGGTAAAGCCTCTCCTCTCACGCTGATACAAAAGTTCGATAAGATATATTATGCCAACTCGCATATGGAGATATGGGCTTGTCTCGGTCTGTGGCTCTGGGTCGCGCCAAGGACTATGCTGTAACGCGTCGGCATAGTCCTTGGCGCGTGCGCCTAATGGTCGTCACGCCAGCGCGTAGCTTCCCAGCTCTGCGCCAGTCTGACTGTCGACTTCCTTGAGGATGACGCCATAGCCCCAGAGCGCGCCCAGATGCTCCAGTGTCAGTCGTGCATCCGTAGGTTGCAGCAGTTTGCCCGGACGCGTCCGGTGCTCCAGCCGCAGGATGCGATCTCCCGTCAGATCTGCCCCGACAATCTCGATCTCTTCTGCCAGCAATCCGGGATCGTAGGATGCGGCAACCGACCGTCGGATATCGCGATAGCCAGCATCGTCATGAATGGCATCGACGAGCAGATATGGCTGCGTGAGATCGTCTTCCAGCCGAAAGAGCCTGAAGTCCCGCATGACCTTCGGTGACAGGAACTGCTGTACGAAACTCTCATCACGGTACTCTGCCCAGGCATGATGCAAGGTTCCAATCGCATCCTGATTGCCTGCATGGTCCGGGAACCAGCGACGGTCTTCTTCGGTCGGCTCCGTACACACGCGGGCGATGTCTGTCATCATGGCAAAGCCGAGCGCGTAAGGATTGAAATTCGGCCCTCCCCCTTCGTCGAAACCACGCTGCGTGATGACATTGCTGGTCGAATGAATGACTTCCAGTATCGCTGCGTCGTCTATGAGGTTCTTGTCGTGCAGTCGGTGCATGATGAAGTTGTGCGCCCAGGTTGCGCAGCCCTCGTTCATAAGCTTGGCTTGCGGCTGGGGATAGAAATACTGGGCGATCAGTCGCACGATACGAATAATCTCGCGCTCCCAGTTTGCGAGACGGGGCGCATGTTTTTCGAGAAAATAGAGAATGTTCTCTTCGGGAAGGCCGAGACCGGATGCCTGATCGTCTGCTCCGCCACTGCCCTGACTCTGCGTCTGACCTTCGGGAAGCGTGCGCCACAGATCGTTGAATTGCTCGTCCTCATAGGCGCGCCTCTCCCGCGCGCGTTCCTGTTCCTGACGAAGATCGAGGCGCTTGCTTCCTGTATGCCGGTCGACCCCCTGATTTTGCAGCGCATGCGCAGCGTCAAGAATACGCTCGACTGCCTTGAGCCCGTATTTTTCTTCGCAACGCGCAATATAACCGCGCGCGAATTCGAGATAATCGAGGATCTGGGACGAATCCGTCCATTCCCGGAAAAGACGGTTATTCTTGAAAAAGTGGTTATGCCCGAACGCCGCATGCGCAATGACGAGCGCCTGCATCGTGGCTGTATTTTCTTCCATCAGATAGCTGATGCACGGGCTCGAATTGATCACGACCTCATAAGCAAGCCCCATGAGGCCGCGCTTATAGGCATTTTCATGCGATACAAAACGCTTGCCCGCAGACCAGTGAGGATAGCTGATCGGCATGCCATGCGACGTGTAAACGTCGAGCATCTGCTCGGACGTGATGATTTCGATACGGTTTGGATACGTATCGAGTTTGAGCTCTTCGCTTGCGATGCGATCGATCTCTCCATAGCAGTCGCGGAGCGTTGCAAAGGTCCAGTCGGTGCCGGTGTAGAGCATGGTCACTCCCCTGCCCGTTCGGCCGTGCGACGGGCGAACAGATCTCTGAAAACCGGAAATATGTCGCGTCGATCCTGTACCTGACGCATGGCAAGTTGCGGGGCCGTGTCGGCGATGGCTTTATAGCCCCGCCAGAGATCCGTTTCATTACGTAGGAGCGCCCCGCCCATACTGACTTCGACATAGGCGAAATACTGGACAACCGGTAGGATCGACTCTGTCATGAGCCGGTTTACTTTGTTCATGTCTGAAGAAATATTGTCGCCATCAGAGACCTGAGCGACATAGATGTTCCATTTATCGGTCGGGAAACGCTCGGTCTGGATACCATGCATCAGTTCGAGTGCTGTTGAGACGACTGTGCCACCGGTGCGGGGATCGGAAAAGAACACATCTTCATCGACTTCCTCTGCCGTTTCGGCATGGCGCACGAAAACAATCTCCAGCTTTTCGTAGCGTTTCTCCAGAAACACATGAAGCAGCAGGAAGAACTGTTTTCCCAGCTCCTTCATTTTCTCGGTCATGGAGCCCGAGACGTCCATGACGCAGAAAATCACGGCCTGCGTGGTCGGCTTCGGTACCGGGGTGAAACGTCTGTAACGCAGATCCACCGGATCGACCCAGGGTATGCGCGCAAGACGTTGACGCATCTGGTCGCGCCGGTCGCGCAAGGTCTGAAGGAGGAGGAATTGCGGTTCAGACAGGGGGCGCGCTTCTTCCAGCGTCTCGATTTCGGTTTCGATATCGAGCAGTTCCTGTGGTTTGGGGCGTTTGAGACCGATACGCCTGCCCATCGAGCGGCGCATGGTACGGCCGAGATCGATCTGCGAAGGGGAGCCGTCGCTCGTAAGCCCCGAACGGCTGGTGGCAAGTGTGGTGGTTGAGGCGATCTCGCGTTTGACGAGATCAGGCAATTCAAGATCGTCGAAGAACAGATCGAGAAATTCTTCCCTCGAGAGGACGAAGCGATAGGAATCCTCTCCGCCGCCCTGATCGCCCGCACCACTCCCCTCGCCTCCGCCCTCACCTTCCCCACCGGGTGGGCGACGCAGTTTGTCGCCTTTAACGAACTCCTTGTTTCCGGAGAGCACGAAATGGCGTGTGCCACCGCTGAAGTGACGATGAAAGCTCGGTTCGTGTAGGACGTCGGCAGGAATGGAGACCGCACTCTCCTGCCCTATTTCGCGTATGCGGCCCTGTGTCGCAGCGTCGCGCACTGCGGTCTGAATGGCCTGGCGCGCCCTTGTCAGGACGCGCTGGCGGTTCTCGGTGTTCTTGCCGTGTGGGTTCGGGCGCCTGTCTATGATTTCCATAAAACGCTCCGTAAGAGAAAAACGGGTGAAATCAGGCCGATTGTTTGACGCGCATATACCACTCGACCAGACGCCTCACCTGACGTTCAGTGTAGCCGCGTGCCACCATGCGGCTGACGAACTCGTCGTGTTTGCGTTCGCTCGTGGTGTCTTTTTTCGACCCGAAACTGATGACAGGCAGGAGATCCTCAACCTGGCTGAACATGCGCTTTTCGATCACGTCACGAATTTTCTCGTAGCTGGTCCATGAGGGATTGCGGCCCCCATTGCTGGCCCGTGAGCGGAGGGAAAATTTCACGACCTCGTTGCGAAAATCCTTGGGGTTGGCAATACCCGCGGCCTTTTCGGTTTTGCTCAGCTCGGCATTGAGCAGATCGCGGTTCATCAACTGGCCTGTATCGGGATCCTTGAAATCCTGGTCCTCGATCCATGCATCGGCATAGTCCAGATAGCGGTCGAACAGGTTTTGCCCGTAATCGTTATAACTCTCCAGATAGGCTTTCTGGATCTCGTTTCCGAGAAACTCGGCGTAGCGTCGCGCCAGATCCGATTTGAGCGAGGCGAGATATGATGCTTCGGTCTCCGCCGGGAACTGCTCACGTCTTACGGCCTGTTCAAGCACATACATGAGGTGAACGGGATCGGCCGAGATTTCGCTCGGATCATGATTGAATGTGGCCGAGAGCACCTTGTAGGCAAAACGTGTCGAGATACCCTCCATCCCTTCATCGACACCTGCGCTGTCCTTGTACTCCTGCATGGCGCGGGCTTTGGGATCGGTCTCGCGTATATTTTCGCCGTCATAGACGCGCATTTTGGCAAACTGGGTAGAATTGGGGTGTGCTTTCAGGCGTGAGATCACGGCAAACTGTGCAAGCATCTCGAGCGTGTGGGGCGCGCAGGGCGCGTTGCCCAGAGCAGAGGACTGGATCAGCTTTTCATAGATTTTCGACTCTTCAGTCACGCGCAGGCAGTAAGGCACCTTGATAACGCAGACACGATCGAGAAAAGCCTCGTTGGTGCGATTGTTGCGGAAAGACTGCCATTCGGCCTCGTTCGAATGGGCCAGAATGACACCCGTGAACGGTATGGCGCCGATGTTTTCCGTACCGACGTAATTGCCCTCCTGCGTGGCCGTTAGCAGCGGATGAAGCATCTTGATCGGTGCCTTGAACATCTCGACAAATTCGAGAATGCCTTGATTGGCGCGGTTCAAACCGCCTGAGAAGCTGTACGCATCGGGGTCGTTCTGGCTGAAATTCTCAAGCTGACGGATATCGACCTTGCCGACCAGCGCCGAGACATCCTGATTGTTGTCGTCTCCAGGCTCTGTCTTGGCAATGGCAATCTGGCGCAGTTTAGACGGGTTGAGGCGTACGACCGTAAAACGCGAGATATCACCGTCGAAATCCTCGAGGCGTTTGAGCGCCCAGGGGCTGGCAATACCGGTCAGGACACGACGCGGGATGTCATACTGTTCCTGAAGAGTCGCCGCGTAGCGCTCAGGATCGAACAATCCGAGCGGACTTTCGAAAACGGGGCTGATCTGCTTGCCTGCCTTGAGCACGTAAATGGGCTCGCGTTCCATCAGCGTCTTGAGACGCTCGCCCAGAGATGATTTGCCGCCTCCGACCGGACCGAGCAGGTAAAGGATCTGTTTGCGCTCTTCCAGCCCCTGCGCTGCATGGCGGAAAAACCCCACAATCTGCTCGACCGCATCTTCCATGCCGTAGAAATCGGCGAAGGCGGGATAGGTGCGTACCGTGCGATTCATGAAGATACGGCTGAGACGCGGATCGCGCGCGGAATCGAGCATCACCGGCGCGCCGATTGCCTTGAGCATACGCTCAGCAGCGCTTGCATAGCAGCTGGGGTCTTCACGGCAGAGAGACAGATATGAAGCCAGTGACATCTCTGTTTCCCGGCGTTCCTCACGGAAGGAAGATGCCAGCGTAAAGACGTCCGAGAATGAACTCATGACTCGTATGCTCCGATGGAGCCTGCCACTGGGCCGGGGGCGAAACGGTCACACCCCCCGCTAGGAATGCAGGCGATAAGTCGGGAAGTCAGGCTATGAGAGACGACAACAGGTGCGGAGCTTGAGGAAGCTCCAGCACGAGGATGAAATATCCCGGACTGGCCGGATTTGAGGGGAATTCACACGGTAACAAACAGGACCGGACTGACCCGATACACGAACGCTATCGCGATGTTGAACCGCGCTTCAACAAAAAACTGGTTAATTGCAGAAATAATTACAGGGTGAGAACCATGCCGTCATAACCGGGCTCGATCCCCTCGGGCAGGACCCGGCGCAGCGCTTCGTAATCGAGCGCCGGACCCATATGGGTGAGAATCGTGCGCTCCGGTTTGATAATGTCGCACCATTCCATCACGAGATCGACCCAGGCATGGGCAACATGCGGATCGTACTGGAAACACCCGACAATCCAGGTTTTTACGCCACGCAGGGCATCGAGAGAGGCATCGCTGAGATATTCGACATCGGTCGAATAGGCGAAATCGCCGCAGCGCAGACCTATGGTAGGAATACGATAGTGGCGCTGTTCGAACAGTTGCACGTCGAGATCGCTGATACTCAAACGATCTGTCATCCCGATGATATGCGGCTCCGGAACTGGACGGAAAAAACCCGTGCCGCTCCAGGGGCGGAATGCGTAGCTGTAGCGCGCTTCGAGCTCCTGCATGACCGTTTCCGTTGCGTAGAGCGGTAGCGGCGCATCGAGCATGCGATTGATGGCACGCAACTCGTCCAGTCCTGCAACATGATCGGCATGTTCGTGGGTATAGAGAACAGCATCCACCACGCCTATTCTGTTGCGCAGCAGTTGAGCGCGCAGGTCAGGGCCTGAATCGACCAGGAGACGTCTGCCGCTATCCGCCTCGATCACGATGGACGAGCGCGTGCGTTCGTTACGCGGATTGCCGGGGTCGCAGGCGCCCCAGATCCCCTCGCCGTTTTCGCCACCCACCATGGGCACGCCGCCCGAACCGCCGCAACCGAGAACGGTGATTTTCATGCGGCGCGCCTGAACAGGGCATGAAAATTACGTGTTGTGAGTGCGTTGACGGCCTCGTTCTCCAGCCCGCGCTCCTGCGCAAGCCGGGCAGCCGTGTAGGCGACATAACCCGGCGTATTGGGTTTTCCGCGACGGGGCACGGGGGCGAGGAACGGACTATCGGTTTCGACCAGCAGACGCTCGGCCGGCATGGCGCGCGCAACCTCGCGTATGGTCTCGCATTTAGGAAAGGTCAGCAGACCCGAGAAGCTGATATAACCGCCCAGCTCCACAGCGGTACTCGCGAGGTCCATCCCCGATGCAAAACAGTGGAGCAGGAACGGGAACGCTCCTTTTTCGTGTTCGTCGCGCAGGATGGATGCAACGTCGTCATCGGCTTCACGCGCATGAATAACCAGAGGAAGCCCGGTCCTGCGCGCGGCATCGATATGCACACGAAAGCTCTGGGCCTGTGCCTCGCGCACGGGCGGTGCACCGTGAAGATAATCGAGCCCCGACTCACCGATGCCGATCACGCCTTCCGGTTCGGCAAGGTCGATGATCGTCTCGACCAGTGGCGGCTCCTCCTCGCCCACATGGTCGGGATGGGTTCCTATGGCGCACCAGATACGCAGCTCAGGCGTGTCGAAACGGGTCAGATCGATCTGCGTCTGCGCGCGCGACAGGCGCGTACCGATGGTCGTCATGCCCGACAGTCCGTGTTCCTTCGCAAGAGCGAGGGCCGCGGGTACATCGTCAAGCCGGTCCAGATGGCAATGTGTGTCGATAAGACCTGTCATGTGCTTCTCGCTCACGCGGCGTTCTCTGGCTCGACATAACGCGGAAACAGGCCCTGAGGCGCAGGCAGGGCGATTCCGGCTTCAAGCGGGATTGCAAGCGATGCGAAATTGCGCGCGCTTTCGGCAACGCCGAGCTGCGTGAGCAGCTTGTCCATCGTGCCGGGCATGTAGGGCTGCAGCATGATGGCGATATGACGCAATGCCTCGTGCAAGACGCGCAGGACGGTTGCCATACGTACGAGATCGGTCTTCTTGAGCGCCCAGGGGGCCTGGCGGTCGATATAGGAGTTGCAGGCGCGTATGAGCTTCCACACCTCCTCGAGCCCGTCAGTCAGTGCAAAACGCGACAGCTGGCCGCGCAGCAGCTCCGGCAGGAGCGAGGCCGAAGCGAGCAGCGCTGTATCGTCTTCGCTGAGCGTATCGAACGCTGGAAGTTGACCCTCGCAGTTGCGGGCGATCAGGCTGAGCGTGCGCTGGGCAAGATTGCCGAGATCGTTCGCGAGCTCGACATTCAGACGATTGACGAGCGAGCGCTTGCTGAGATCTGAATCGCCGCCGAAAGGTACTTCACGCAACAGGAAGAAGCGCACCGGATCAAGGCCGTAGCTGGCCACAAGATCACGCGGGTCGATAACGTTGCCGACCGACTTGCTCATCTTCTCGCCTTCGATCGTCCACCAGCCATTGGCGAATACCGATCTGGGCAATTCGATTTCCGCTGCCATCAGGAAGGCAGGCCAGAACACCGCATGAAAGCGGATAATGTCCTTGCCGACGATATGGGCAGAGGCCGGCCAGTATTTCATGCGCTCTGCGCTGAAATCGGGATAGCCGAGAGCGGACAGATAGTTCGTCAGCGCATCGAACCATACATACATGACATGGTCCGGGTCGTTGGGGACAGGAATCCCCCATTTGAAGCTGGTACGACTGATCGAGAGGTCCTTGAGCCCCTGTCGGACGAAGCTGACGATCTCGTTGCGTCGGCCCGACGGACCGAGAAATTCGGGGTGTTGCTCGTAAAGCGCGAGAAGCCTGTCTTCGAATGCCGAGAGACGGAAGAAATAGGAAGGCTCGCGCACCCATTCCACCGGTGCACCGGTAGGGGCTGTCTTGCGTCCATCGGCGTGCGTGGTCAGCTCGTCTTCAGAGTAGAAGCACTCGTCACGCAGGGCATACCAGCCCTCATAGGCGTCGAGATAGATATGACCGTTGGCTGCCACCTTTTCCCAAAGCGCCTGCGCGGCCTGCTTGTGGCGCGGCTCGGTGGTACGAATGAAATCGTCATAGGAGATGCCCATGGCGTCGGCCATGCTGCGGAAATCGGCCGCGATACCGTCCGTAAAGCTTTGTGTGTCGACACCGGCTGTCTGGGCGGCCTGTTCGACCTTCTGTCCGTGTTCGTCGGTACCGGTCAGAAAAAACACATCCTTGCCGTCGAGACGATTGAACCGTGCGAGGACATCGGCAGCGATCGAGGTGTAGGCATGACCGATATGGGGTGCGCCATTCACGTAATAGATGGGGGTGGTGACATAGTAACGTGAGGTCATGGGGCACTCGCTATGACGGCTGCCTGTCTGACAGCCTGATTCTTGTCCAGATTGAACCGCTCGGTCTCGCGTTGCAGCGTTTGCAGAGCCGAGAAAGCTTCGGCAGCCCTGCTGGCCTCGACAAGCTTCCCCTGCCCGGCCAGAGCTCTGGCGCGGTTCGCAAGCCCCTCTCCTAGCAAAGAACAAAGCGACGCAAAACCGTCATCGTGACGAAGCAGTGCGGCGAGCGCTTCGCTGTCGGGGCTGTCTGCGCCGTCGAGCATCTGCGTTGCCAGCGCCCGTGCGGAGCGATCCGTGCCCTGATCGGACGAGAGAATGCGGCCCGGCGCGCCCTGAGCCTGTGCGACCAGTCGTTCTGTCTCGGACGGGCTCTTCCCATGGGCGCTCAGCACTGCGCCTGTCTGCTCGGCAGTGAGCGGGCTGAGCGCGAGAAGACGGCAACGGCTCCTGATCGTGGGCAGAAGGGCCGAGGGCGTCGGGCAGGTGAGAAAGAAAACCGTATTCGAGGGCGGTTCCTCAAGAAGTTTCAGCAGGGCGTTCGCCGCATTGCGGTTGAGCGTTTCTGCACCGTCGACAATCACGACGCGCCAGGAACCGTCGGCGGCGGTGTGATGCAGAAAGTCCTGCACCGGACGTATGTCGTCCACCACGATTTCCTGACGCATGCGCTTGCGCTTGTCGTCCATGCGTCTGGCGATGAGCAGCAGATTGGGGTGGGTGCCGGCCGTGATCTGTCTGCCGGCGCGACTTTGCAGATCGGTGCCGTTCAGCAGTAGTCGCGCGCAGTCAAAGGCAAACCCCGTTTTGCCGATCCCTGACTCCCCGTGAATCAGCCAGCCATGATGGAGGCGACCGGAGGCAAGAGCCTGGCGGAAAATGCGCTTTTCTGCCTCATGCCCGATCAGCGACGGGACGGCAGGGTGGCCTGATTCGGTCATGATCCGAGATAGGGCGCGACAAGAGCCTCGATGGTGGTGGCAACATGCTCGGGGCTGTGCGAGGCATCGATGCGCTTGACGCGTTCAGGGGCTTGCAGTGCGATGCGATCGAATCCCTCGGCGATACGCGCATGGAAATCGGCCTGTTCCTGTTCGTAGCGGTCGGGCTTCCCTCCTCGTGCTGCGATGCGCGCCGCGCCGACCTCCGGAGGGACTTCGAGCAGCAGCGTAAGGTCGGGTTCGCAGGCGAGAAGTGACCGGAGTGCGCCGATGAAGAGAAGCGTGGCTTCATCGCCTTTGGCCAGCCCGTAGCCCTGATAGACGAGCGTCGAATCATGAAACCGGTCGCAGATGACGATTTCGCCGCGTGCTAGCGCAGGCAGGATTACGCTGTCGAGGTGATCGGCACGTGCTGCCATATGGGCAAGAGCCTGCGCACGAAGCGAGAGCGGTGCCTCGTTGAACAGGATCAGTTCGCGCAGCGCCTCTGCACCGGGAGAGCCGCCGGGCTCACGCGTGAGCAGAACCTTGTGCCCGGCTTTGGTCAGTGCCGCATGGAGGAGACGGGTCTGGGTCGATTTGCCCGCGCCCTCTCCGCCCTCGAAGGTTATGAAAAGCCCGCTCACGCCTTAGCTATGGGGCGCAGGTTTGGGACCATGGCCCAGGCGTGCAAGGGCACGCCCCACGAGGCCGAGGCGGGGCACGGCATTGGCCGCTACCAGATCGAGACGTATGTCAGGCATGCCCTGATTTTGCAGAACAAGCGCACCGAGCGTCTGACCCGCCATAACCGGGGCGATGGCCGGCGATGGATACTCCACGCTTATCTTGCTGCGCTGCTGCCATCCATGCGGCAGGGTGAGCACGATATCGCGTGTGCCAACAAGGGCGACGTCGGCTGCCTCGCCCATATAGACCGGCATATGATCGACCACCTGGCCATGATGGAACAGGGTGACGTTCTCGAAATTGGCAAAGGCCCAGCCCAGCAGGCGCTCACCCTCATGGGCGCGTTCGTTCATCGAGCTTGTGCCGTTGATCGTCATGATCACACGACGTCCATCGCGCTTGGAACTGGCGCAAAGCCCGTAGCCGCCCGCATCGGTATGACCCGTCTTGAGACCGTCCGCGAGACCCTTATCGACCAGAACGTTGCGGTTGCCCTGTTTGATGCCGTTATAGGTGAATTCGGTTGCCGAGAAGAGATGGTAATATTCGGGATAGTCGCGAATCAGATGCATGGCCACGCGGCAGACATCGCGCGCACTCATATACTGCGACTCATCGGGAAGCCCGGTGCAGTTCATGAAATGCGTGTTTGTCATACCGAGCTTTGCTGCCGTCTGGTTCATCAAATTGACGAACTGTTCTTCAGAACCGGCAATGCCTTCGGCCAGGACGATACAGGCGTCGTTGCCCGACTGGATGACCATTCCTTCGATCAGATCGGACACGGTGACGCTCTGCCCGAGGGGTACGAACATTTTCGAGCCCTGCGTGCGCCATGCCTTTTCGCTGACAGGGAGGGATTGCGTCAGGGTGAGATGACCCGCGCGCAGCATGCCGAAGGTGATGTAGGCCGTCATCATCTTGGTCAGCGACGATGGCGGCATATGCTCGTCAGCCGCTTTTTCAAGCAGGGTCGCACCAGTCTCGAAGTCGATGATGCACGCCCAGCGTGCCACGGTGTCCAGAGGGCCGATCGGGGTCGAGGCGGGAGATCCCGAAGGCGCAGCAGCAGCGGAAGAAGCCGAAGCGGCAGCGGCCGATGCGGCCTTGCCGCGTCGGGGACGCGCAAAAGCAAACTGAGTTGAGACGGCTAACCCAGCCGCACCAGAGAGCAGAAAACGTCTTGTCCGCACGTCAACACCTTATTTGGCCACGATATGGGCGCCCGTGCCACCGCATTGGCGCGCTTGTGCTAATGCCCTATCCGCCTCGGGCACAGTTGTGAAGGGGCCGAGTGCAACCAACCATGGTAATGATCCCGCGCGGCTACCATTTTGCGTAATATCGGCACCGCACTGGGATGCAATGCGCGCTGCGGCAGCATGACCTGAAAAACTGCCCAGAACCACCCGGTAATAGGGAGCTTCTGCCTGACCCTGCGTGACTGTCTGGGGCATGTCAGGTAGGTAAAGGGTTTTTGCGCCGGTCTCGTGATCGCTCTGCTTCATTCCGAGTGTTCTGGTGCTTCCGTCATCGAGCGACTGCGCCACGATCGCTTCGCGCGGCGCTGCTGCAATTTCAAGTTTCGGTGCTTCCGGGTTGGACTCGGCAATCTGTCGGCTGATGGCCTCATCCTGCACGATCTCGACCGGGGTTGGCTTGTTGTCCATGCCAAGGAGCACCGCCACGCGCGGCGTTACGGCAAGAATGCGCCCGGCGCTGGAAGGCCCTCTGTCGTTCAGTCTGATCCTGACGATACGCCCGTTCGCCAGATTGCGCACGCTTACCACCGCTGGCAATTGCAGCGTCTGATGGGCGCCTGTCATGGCGTTGGCAGACCAGATTTCGCCATCCGATGTCACGCCGTTTCCGGGGGCGGTCTCAACGACGGCCAGGCCCGTTTCCGAGAGGTCGAAATGCTCCGCCGGGTAGAACCATGAGTCGCTCCCCTGCCACGCCGTTCCGATAACATAGCGAGGTGTCGACGCTGGCGCGGCTGAGTCGTGATGGCAACCGGCAAGGGTCGTGACGCTGCCAAGCAGCAGGGCGAGCGCCTTAAGCGACTGCATAGCCGAGCAGTCCAACGCCGAGGGCATAGAAATCGGATGGGTTATAGCGTCGGATCGCATCGAAATTGCGATAGACCATGAACGCCTCGGTGCCCGGGCCGTCCGGGCGCAGCACGGCGCCGGTGACGTCCTGACGTGAGAAGGCCGATCCATCCTCACGGCGCACGCCCAGTGCCATCCATGAAGCAAGGCTCTGTTTATTGCCACGACCGAGCTGGGACTGGGGAATGTCTCTGGTCAGCTGGACCGCCTGCCCCCATGGCTCATCCGGTTTCCAGCCACTGCCGTGCAGGTAGTTGGCCACAGAGGCAAACACATCGGCCTCGCTGGTCCAGATATTGCGCCGTCCGTCATGATCGGCATCGACCGCATAATGGAGATAGGCGCTCGGCATGAACTGGGGCTGCCCCATGGCGCCGGCATAGGAACCCAGCATGGATTCCGGCTGTATGTCGCCATGGTCGAGTATCTGGAGCGCCTTGAACAGCTCTCCTCGAAAGAAACTGGCGCGTCTGCCGTCATAGGCAAGGGTAGCCAGCGCATCGACAACGGAAAATGTGCCGATCTTGCGACCGAAGCCGGATTCCAGCCCCCAGATGCCGACAATGACGCGAGGATCGACGCCGTACATCTTGCCGGTCGCTTCGAGGAGTGCCGATCGCTGCTGATAGGCCGCCTGGCCCTGGCTTATGCGCGTGGTGCCGATTACGCGCTCACGATATTGTGCCCAGGTGAGCGTGAATTCCGGCTGATGCCTGTCGAGCTTGATGACGCGTGCGTTGGGCTGCACGGTCAGTGCCAATGCACGGGAGATCGTCGAGTCTGCAATCCCTTTCGCAAGGGCTTCGCGGCGTATCGATGCGAGAAAAGCGGCGTAATCGCCGGTCGGCGCCGCATGGCTCTTATGCGCATGCGCCTTGGATGTCGCCGCCTTGTGGCCAGATGGAGCGGCAAGGCCGGTACCGTACAGGCAGGGTGCGACCGAAGCCGCAGCCAGTATCGAGCGTCGTGTCAGCACCAGTGTCATCCTTGCCTGTTCGTTCTTCTGCGGTGCCCTTCAGCCCTGCTCAGCGACGAAGCGGACGACCTTCAGCAGCACCATGCATGATGAAGTGCAGGAATGGATTGATCGTCAAGGGAATGTCCGGGTTTGCCGCAATATATTCGGCCACGCTGAAATGACCGTTGGGATCGCGGCCTTCGAGATAGCCATGGGTCATGAAATGCTCGACGGCATCGATACCGCATGCGCCGACATCGGGATAAGCAGCAAGATACCAGTTGGCGTCGAAATACAGGGCTTCTGCGGGGTAGGCGCTCCCCTTTTCTTCCTGCTGTGCAGACAGGGCAGGCTCTGCTTCTGACGGAGATTCGACGGGTGCTTCGGCCCGAACGTCCGTCAATGTCTCGACGATCTCGGGAGGGCTTGCCTCTGCAATCACGGTTTCGGGCCGGGTGACGGTATCCGGCTGAACGGTTTCCGGTTGCGTCGCTTCCGGCTGGACCGCTTCCGAAGCTGCTGTCACGGCAGGTTTCGGCTGAGGTGAGCCTGCCTGTGATCTCTTGCGTGTCGTTGTCCGGGAACGGGCTGCTTTTGCCAAGGTGATATCCCCTATAGGTCGTTTTTCGCGCACATGCCTGCCCATTGATACAGACGGCGCGTTTCCTGCCGCTACTATGTCAAATTACCGACCAGTGGCTTGATCGCCTGTCCGGTCGGGCCGAAGTTTCAAACTGCTCGTCTTCACTGTCGCGCTGTGACCGGGAGAGATCCGTCACGGCATCGGGTGAAGCAATTGGCGGGGTTCTAGGCGATGCGTTTCGCTCGGTCCAGTGACAAACTACGCTAAGTTCGAGCCCTGTGGAGTATTACAATATGCTAACACGGCGCCTGTGGAAACTTGCAGACTATATTCTGTGGCAGAGGCGAGACTTTATTCAACCTGTGGGTCAAAAACCGGAATGCAGAGCGGGTCTGGCGTCTCTCCGGGAGCATTATGGATTTTATAACGGTATGCGGGGTACTCAATTGCCCGCATGTTTTCTTGCGAGATAGTTTGAAATGAAAATAAAAGCGGGGGGAGCCTCGGTCAGTCTTCTGGATGTTGCAAGAGAAGCAGGCGTTTCACGCGCAACCGCATCGCTGGTGTTGCGCGACAGTCCGCTAGTTGCCGCCGCGACAAGGGAGAAAGTGCGCGAGGCGATGATGCGCCTGGGCTATATCTATAATCGGGGCGCAGCCAACCTGAGGCAAAAGCGTACAGGCACAATCGGGCTCGTCTTATCCAACATAGCCAATCCGTTTTTCAGCGCCCTTACTGCAGGCGTCGAACAGGCCAACGACCTGTCGGGCAGTGTCTGTTTTATTGCCAATAGCGGTGAATCGCCGGAGCGTCAGGCGCGACAGATCCAGCGACTGAGAGAGCATAATGTCGATGGTCTGATCGTCTGCCCCGCAATCGGAAGCGATAATCGTCTCTTCGAGGAGATCGACAGGCTCGGCCTCCCTTTCGTGCAGGTTCTGCGTGAAATACCCGACACGGCGCGCGATTATGTGACCGTTGATTATGCTGCCGGGATCGATGCGGCCCTCTCCCATCTCAGGGCAAGCGGAAGAAAGCGTGTTGTCTATATCGGCGATATGGACGTCCATTCGGCGGCGCGTGCGCGACTTTCCGGATATGAACGGGCCTGCGCGCACCTTAACCTGACTCCCATGCCGGCGATCGCGGGAACGCGTGACAGCCAGTATGACGAGGCAGCTTTCGACCGTTTGCTGGACAGTACCTCCCCGCCCGATTCCGCAATTTGCTATAACGATATCATCGCGTTGGCCGTCATGACCCATCTCCGTCGACGAGGCCTGGAAGCCGGGCGGGATTTCTCTGTCATCGGAATGGATGACATACCGGCAGCCGGTGCGGCTTATCCAACACTGACAACAATCGCGACCATGCCGACCCGCATTGGTTTTGCCGCAGCACGCCTGCTGGAGAAACGTATCGCAAGACCGACGAGGCGCGTCGAGCAGGAGGTAATTCCCCCCGAATTCGTTCTGCGTCACAGCGCCTGAGGCCCGTCCACGGCTGTGCGCGGAAATCGCATCCAGCGCGCTGCATCCGGAGGTATCACAGAGGAGTGATATGCATGTCACATTTAATCTGTGACTTTTGTTTCGAATTCGCGTTTTATCGTCATTACAGATTTGTTAGCTTCAATGATGTTCCGTGCACGTGTTTCCCGGTTCGCCACTGTTTCTGATCCGTATCCGATTTTTGGATCGATCTAAAAGGTAGAATGATGGCGGAAAATCGTCTCGGGGCAGGATGATATGTGATGACAGCAATCGATTTGAGAGAAGCGGAACGCCCTACTCCTGTGGGGATCGTTTCCTCTGATGCCCTTTGGAATGCAGATACGCAGGAGGGGCCGACATGGCTGGTGTAGCCTTTATGCGCAACGGCGCATCCCTGCCCCTTCGATCTGCTCCCGCTGCGACGGCAGAGGTACAGCGCCCGGAAATGTCTGCGGCAGAGCTACGTCGCGCTGCATGGACCTGCTCCATCGGGAGCGCGATGGAATATTATGATTTCGCGCTTTACAGTCTCGCCTCGGCGCTGATTTTCGCACCCTTGTTTTTTCCGAGCCGCATTCCGGGGCTCGGGCTCGTAGCAAGTTTTGCGACCTATTTCATCGGTTTTGCCGTGAGACCGCTCGGTGGCATCTTTTTCGGGCGTCTCGGCGACCGTTACGGGCGAAAGCGCGTGCTGCTATTGACAGTGACCCTTATGGGGCTCGCCAGCGCCATGATCGGGTTGATCCCCTCTTATAACAGCATAGGAATATTTGCGCCGGTTCTTCTTGTTTTCCTGCGTATGGCCCAGGGCTTCGGCGCGGGAGCCGAACAGGCAGGTGCGGCGGTGATGATGACCGAATGCGCGCCCAGGCAGCGTCGCGGCTATTATGCTGCCCTGCCCTTCCTTGGCATACAGATCGGGACGGTCGCTGCGGGACTCATTTATTACGCCATGCTGACCGGCGTGCCGGACATTACGCAGACCATGCTCTGGCGTGTGCCTTTCGTCGGTAGCGCGGTCCTGCTTCTGATCGCACTCTATATGCGGTTGCGCCTCAAGGAATCGCCGACTTTCGCCAAAATAAAGGAGGATGAACGCCACGAGGAAACCGCTCCGATCCGTCAGATTCTGACCTCCTCCTGGCGGCCGATCCTCGCTGGCATGGGCCTGCGTATGGCCGAAAACGGCGGATCGTCGATCTATCAGGTCCTTGCGATCAGTTATCTTGTCCACACGGTTGGCATGAACAGCCAATGGGGCACTCTCGTCCTTATCGGCGCAGCACTTGTCGGGGGTATAACCATCCCTGTTGCAGGCTGGCTGAGCGACCGCTTCGGACGCATACGTGTCTATCGTGGTTTTGCCATCCTGCAGGCGGTGAGCGCGCTCCCTGTCTGGTATGTCTTCAGCCAGGGACATCCTGTTCCGTCAGCGATCGCTCTGTCGTTTGCGCTCGGTGTCGCGACATGGGGTATGTTCGGAACCCAAGGGGCCCTTCTGCCAGAGATGTTCGGCCTGCGTCATCGCTATACGGCGGTTTCGTTCACACGCGAATTCTCTTCAGTCATCGCAGGCGGTGTCTCACCCATGGTGGGACAGTTTCTCATCGCATTATTTGCGCGCTTTCATATCGGCGGCGTGGGAAGCGGCAAATATGCGTGGATCCCGCTTTCGATCTATGTCGCCTTTCTCGCCTGCCTTGCCATCATCGCGACATTATACGTTCCCGAAACGAAGGGACGCGATCTGATGGCACAGGAAGATGCCCTGTAGTCCCCCATTCCTTCTGCCATCCAGGGAAGCGATCCAACGCAGCGTCATTTCTCACCGTTCGGATTTTCTGTCTGAGCCTGCGCTCCTGTTCCTCTTGTGACTGTCTGCTACCATGATGCTTTTCGATGACTGCATGTCGCCCGGCGTGGTCTCCTCCGTCCTTCATCCAGCTGCTGCGAAATTTCTGAAAGTCAGGGCTGGCGCTGATCCTCTCTCGGCACTCCTGTTTTCTGACGCGCCGCGTGATGAAGCAGAAGCCTATCTTGTTCAGGATCAGCTTGCGCGCGCCATGGTGCCTGACCAGGGGGCTGTGTGTGGTTGGAAGGTTGGTGCGCCCGCGCCGGAAGCCGAGCCGTTTGCTGCGCCGATTCACCATGCGACGCTCTTTGACGGGGATGCCGAACTCCCACGAGGTCTGTGCAAGCATTTCGGTGTCGAGGCCGAGCTGGTCTATCGCTTTCATCGCGATCTTCCGGCTCGCGAGCGGCCCTGGACACTGAATGAGGTGCTGGATGCGATCG
>Ga0157365_10000216_pt1 | contig 27127 bp, 28 predicted proteins | sample AttsexASBM3_FD_111478 | JGI IMG/M metagenome (GOLD analysis project Ga0157365, IMG submission 111478) | Fungus gardens microbial communities from leaf cutter ant in Ribeirão Preto, State of São Paulo, Brazil - Atta sexdens ASBM3 | ecosystem: Host-associated > Fungi > Mycelium > Unclassified ... | reverse complement strand
CATAGGCCAATAACGCTCCCTGGAAGAACAAGCGCGCCAGCCAGATGCCGCTCGCTCCAGGATTGCCGAGATGAACAATCGAAAACATCAACCCGGAGACAATGACTGCACCGCGCCATCCGATAAAGCGTTCAGCCACAAGTAGAAGGGCCATCCGCCCGAAAAGTTCTTCCCCCGTCGCCCCGACAAAGTCGAAGATCAGCCAGCCGCCGCCATGGAGCAGGGCCGAGACAGACGATTGCGCAGATACCGCGACATCGGCGTTCCTGGTGATTAAGATCGCCGATATGGCGCAGATCATGACTGCAAGGCCAGTCACCAATCCGACCGCCGTCATTTTCCCCATCTCGGGTCCGACCAAGGGAAAATCCAGGAGTCGCCGGCCCAAAATTCCACAGACCACTCCGACGACAAGCAGATCCATGACCAATCGTACTGCCATTAATAACGCATAGGGCGACAGCTTCAGTTCACCATAGGCGGAAACCGGCAGGTCGAACGCTTTGGCCAACGGGGCAGAAATGGCAATCGCAACTCGGTCGAATACGATGTAAACGCCAACAACAAACAGCAGCGCAGCCCAACGTTCAAAGGGAGGAGAGAAAATGCGCATATTTTTCACGTTGAAGTGCCCCACTATTCCTGGGTTGATGTATGCTACTTTTGCCTCAACTTTTATCTGGGGATCGTCCCTTGATGATCCTGCCCACCCGGAAGAGCGAAGCGCAGAATGGGATTTATTGCCGACCATGGAACCGTATTGTGTGTTTCTCCATTAAATATAACCGAGTTGAAATTAAGTTTCTGATCCTTGAAAAATGGTCTCATCCGAGCAGAAAAATCCAGTGTATTACCAACAATATTTACGTATGTAATTTCTTGTGAAAGTTTTTTTTGATCTAACGGCCACTGCATCATTCCGGGAGACCTCTCCTGCTCCAGACTTCCCGCTCCTATCCAAAAACTCAAACGTTGATTGCTGGCGGTGATCTTCTGCTCAAAGGCAGGAATCTGATTAAAGACAGCCTTGTTCGCGTACCACAAACTCGAACTCAAAGCGATGAACGTTGAGAATGCATCGGGATGTACCAACATGGTATGGACGACGAACTGGCCGCCGAGCGACCAGCCAAAAATAATGTCGCGATGTGGATCCACGAAAGCCAACTTTGCGACCTTCGGCTTAATTTCCTCGCGAATGACGCGAAGAAAATTTTCATATCCTCCCACTTCGGGGTTTTTCCCAAGATCTACTATAACTTCTTTCTCATAGGCGGTGAGATCTGAAGGTGTGAAATCGAATGTTCGGTTGGACCCGTTTTTTCCGGATCCGTTCGAAATTCCGACCACAACTGCGGGCTCGATCTCTTTAGATGAGCCTTCATTCGAAACGGCGTTTACAAATGTCCCGAAGAGGTTCCCACCATCAAGAACGTAGATGGTTGGGAACCCAGCCTTGGGAGCGGAACATTTCGGCACATAGACTGAAATTTCGTAAGGCTCGGCATTAATGCGCGAAACGAAGCTATAGCTCTGTGCCGATTCAAGATTTGACGAATGATTCCGCGCGGCACCAGCCTTCGCAAGGTCATCGGCCGCGAAACCTGCGCACGGAGCGCACAGAATGATAAAAGCAATAAAATTGACGAATTTCATATCAATGCCACTATGTGTGTTGGTTTGATCCAGCGCAGTCTTCGATGGTGATTCGGGTGGGCCGCCCCTCCCGGAATGACATATGGGCGCGTGTCAGCGACGGGCTAGTCGCTCAATACTTTTGGCGAAGAGCGGCGTCTCCTCAGCGTTGTGCACTTCCAGATCTTTCACAATGCCGACCCGGGCCGACACCGCGTCGATCTTATTGTCCACGAGGAATTTGTGGAACTCCGGCGTTGCATGCACCGCAACGTTGTTTATAAACGCACACCGTCCGTCTTCCGCGGATGACACCTTCAATTCCCACGTGATATGCAGCTTTGTGCGGCCGCCTGCCGCGGTGAAAACGTCGCTGATCGAGACGACGCGACAGTGATCCCTTTCGGATACATCTTCATTGTAGTGGGAGATGATCAGGTTACCAACTTTCTCCACGTTGATCGAGACACGTTTTCCGGTCGTATCGGTACTCGCGCCTGCCGCCAGATGGGCTGTCGAACAACGCTGGTATTCTTCATCGGCGAGCGTGAAAAGCAATTCGGTGAGATCGATCCTCTGGATCGGGGCGTCAATGAAGGACTTATATTGTGATTGGGCAATAAGTTCCGACATGGATCTGTTCCATCAGGTTGGAAGAGTTGCAGAAAAAGTCACGATTCAACATCGCCAGGTGTTGCCACCGGCAATGAATTCACGAACGTCGCGATGATTCGGGCGTGCGTCCGCCGGCTTTCGAGCATCGACAGATGTCCCGTCGCCGGCAGCACTTCCATAACAGCGTGCGGAACGCAGGGGAGGAGCTCTTCCTTTAGCAGAGCGACGCTGTCGACACGGTCCAGTTCGCCGGCGACGACAAGCGTTGGTGCCCCTATGGCAGGGACCTTGTCCGAAATGTCTTCCAAGCTCGTCATCCCCGGCCAGGCGGCTTTCGCCTGCGGTGCGCCGCGAAGGCTGTCCTCAATCACCTGCTCCCGATCAGCAGTCGTAAGCGGCTTCGCCGTCAACACCTGGTCAATCGTCGCTTCGATCGCTTCACGGGTTGAATAGGCTTGTGCCATCATTTCCCGTGCTTCAGCGGGCATGTGCATCGGCGGAGGCGGTGATGGTGCGACCAGAATGAGGCCGGCCAACTCATGCGGCTGACGCGAGACAATCAACTGAGCGATCTTGCCGCCCATCGAATGGCCGACGAGCACGTAGTCTCGCAGATCCAGCGCGTCGATGACGCCTTCGACGTCGGCGGCGAGATCGTTCAGGCCATAGCCCTTCGCCGGCGCTTCAGATTGGCCCCATCCACGGAGGTCGATGGCGAAGATCCGATGCGACGCCGACAGAATCGCCGTGACGTGGTCCCAGGTGCGCGCGGAGCCTCCCCAATAAAAAAAATAAGTGGGCGCCCATCGGTGCCACGCTCCTTCACGTGTATTCGGATTCCGTTTGATGCCACTTGCACAACTTTTGTTCCTCGTCCCCGGAAATTGCAGCCCGTTCAATGGGAGACCGGGAGACATAGAACATTTAGTCTGGATCGATAATTGCCGCTCTGATATCATCATTCGATAACATATTTATCGAATGATAGTGCTATGGATCGCTTGAGCAGCATGGCGGTGTTCGTCGCGGCGGCGGATGAAGGAAGCCTTAGCGGCGCGGCGCGGCGCTTCGGTCTTTCCGTGTCGATGGCAGGAAAACATGTGGCGGCGATCGAGGCGGAACTCAACGTCCGCCTGATGCAGCGTACAACGCGCAGACTCGGGCTGACCGAGGTAGGCCAGATATATTATGCGCGCTGCAAACGCATCCTCGAGGACTATGACGACGCCAACAGGGAAGCGAGCGACACACAGCAATCGCTCTTCGGCGTCCTGCGCGTTGCGGCCCCGGTGACTTTCGGAGCCATGCATCTCGGGGAGGTCGTGGCGGATTTTCTGGACCGGCACCCCGGGGTGACTCTGGAGATCATGCTCAACGACCGCTATGTCGATCTCATGGCTGAGGGGATCGACGTGGCGATTCGCATCGGGCGCCTGCTCGATTCCGATTTGGTCGTCCGCCACCTCGCGCCTTGCCGCATGGTGATCTGCACCTCGCCCAAGTTTCTGGAGCGGCATGGCCCATTGGACCGTGTGGAAGATCTTCGCCGGGCTCCGCGCCTTGCCTTCAGCGATGCCGTTTCGTCGGGGGACTGGACGCTCACCGATCCAGGCGGCCGGGCACATGTCATTGATGGGCCGATCCTCATGGCGGCGAACAATACCCAGATGATGCTCGCCGCCGCGATTGCCGGAGCGGGCGTGGCCTATGGTCCGAGCTTTGTCTTTGGCCAGTCCATCGCCGCTGGCAATCTGGTCGCTCTTTTGCCTCACTACCGAACGACCGAACTGGCCGTCCAGGCGGTCTACCCAACCAAGCGACATGCTTCGTTGAAACTGCGTTGCTTCGTCGATCACCTGATCTCAAGTTTTAGCGACGCGCCGCCTTGGACTTGACGTCCCGAATGTGCGTGAATTTCCTTTTCAGCCTCTGTGATCGCGCCTCTCGGCTCGCTCATGGAATGTCCGCTCCGAGGCAAAGTCGAACTGCAGTCCTATGACTGAGAAGCGGGCGGAAGTGGACATGTCGCTTTCCTGCCTAAACCGATCCGGACGGCCCCGGTCCGCCGCCTGGCCGCGCTCCGCTCCTCACCTGCGCCACACGCTCGCGGCGCAAAGCGCGTTCGCTCTCCGGCATCACGAACGTGGCCTCACGGAGCATGACACTGATCTGCGCATCGATCTCGGCCAACCGGTTCGGACGCTTGTTGACCGCCGCCGCCTCAACCTGATGGCGCAGTTCCGCCCCGTAGTCACGGCCCCCTTGCCTTAGTTCTTCGTGCCTGCGGCCCAGGGCGATCAGGTCGCGCACGCGCGCATCGCGCTCTTTGCGCGTGCGATGCGGCAGATCCATCCCCAAGGCCTTGTAAGGCTTGTGCGCCATGTTCCGCGCGACATGATCCCAGAGATCGTCACTCGTGATTTCAGTCAGATCACCCATGGCGCGCTTGTTCCTGACCGCCTCGAACGTCGCACCATCGGAAATCAGCGTCCAGGTCGTGCCCCGCGCCCGACTCTCCGCAACGTAGCTGGTAAAGCCCGTCGCCAGATCCGAACCTTTGGGCATGGCGTTGATATGCTCGTCCGACGTGATGCCCTGCGCCGCATCCACCGTCATAGCGTGTCCAAACCCCAGCATGACACGACCGGTCTTCGGATCACGCAGGCGCTGCCACTGCACATCCGCCTCGACACCCTGCCGGTTGCGCACCCGCAAGCCTTTGTCGCCATGCGCCACAACCTCGACCACATCGCCGTTATTCCCGACCGTAACCCCCTTCCCGTCCGCATGCCCCCATGTCCGACGAAACAGTCGGAGCCTGTCTCCCTGGGCAATTGAGAGATCGTACGTCTCCCCGCGCTGATCGACAGCCTCTACCCTGATCTCGTGCTTAGAGATCTCACCGCGTTCCTGCAGGATCGAGCGGACGGCGCGGCTCAGATCGGCGGCGTCGTCATTGGTCAGCGCCGTCATGGAAATCGTCTTGTAGCGGCCCTTCCTGTCTGGCCCCTGCGCCAGCAGGGCGTCCCGCCGCTCGACGTAGATCCGGGCCGTCGCCGCCAGCACTTCATCATGGTCACCGCTCAATAGCCGGATCGTGCCGTCAGCCCGCTTCATGTCGATGGCCTGACGCACTTCCGCGGCATGAAATTTGTTGCGCACGTCATCGTCGTTATCGGCATCGGTGCTGGCAAAAGCCTGCTTGCCCTTGGGGGCAAATTGCTCAAGCGCTGCCTCATCCGGCTCACCGCCGCGGAACAGTCCGGCAATCGTGCGGTCGCGCGCGGTGCTCTGACGGATTGTGGACAGGAGCTGGGCCTTGTCGTGCGGATCGAGCACGCGTTTGAGGATTTCCAGCGCATCCCCCGCCTCAATCGACTGTGCCTGCTCCCGATCACCCAGAAGTTTCAGGGTCAGACCAGTCTCGCGTTGCAAGTCCAGCAGGCGCAACATCTGACGCGGGGAGACCTGACCGACCTCATCGACCACGATCACCGTGTTGCGATCCACCGCGACCTTGCCCTCCTGTATCTGTTGCAGGAAGGGCATCATCGCCCGCGTATCCTCGATCCCCGCATCCCTTAGGGCATCGGCCTGACGCCACGCTGTGGCCAGCCCGATAATGTGCCGCCCATCCGGGCTGTAACGCGTGTCCCGTGTCCACGCATCGACCAGAGGCGAAAGCAAGGCCGTCTTCCCGGACCCGGCCACGCCGGTCAGCATCGACAGGGCACTCCCCTTGCCCAGCGTGAACATCGCCGCCTTCTGCACGCGCCCGTGTTCAGTGTCGAAATTCAGATGCGAGCGAGCAATGGCATCGGTGATCTGCTGGTCGGACAACGCACCGCCGCGATCCTGCGAAGCCCGCGCCGCGTCCGCGACCAGCGTTTCCTCAATGCGGATCTGCGCAGAATTGGTGACGCGGATCTTGTCGCCCCGATCGACGGCAATGAGGGCGACGTGTTCACCCCCCATATCCAGACCGCGGGTTTCGATCAGGCTGACGACCTGATCGATGTCCGCGGTGCCACCGGCGATGCCCGTCCCGATTAACCCACGGGCCGCGTAAACCCGCAGTTTGTCATGATCGATCACTGCGGCGGTCTCGAACTCCTTGGAGAGATATTTGGCTGCGAACCGGTAGGCCGCATCGAAGCGTGCCTCATCCGGGCCAGCGGTCGGCTCGGCCTGATCGAGCACGCTCGCGTGAGTCCATCCCAGAGTCTCCGCCCGCTGGCGCCAGGCCTCGGCCTCGTTGTCGGACTCATTTTTTTTCTGACGATGGGCGAGGCTCGCTGCCTTCATCATCCTGTTCTTGGCATCCGCCGGCAACGTCTGCCAGTCCTTCCCGGCCTCTTTGGCATAGGCTTTGGCAGCTCTTACGACTTCGGATGTGCGGCTGCTGAAGGCGTCACTGACATCCTGCGGAATGGCCGTAATGACTGTCGCCTGCTCGTTCGCGTCATAGGACTGCGCGATCCCCAGCTTTCGCAGCTCGTCCGCCAGAACAGCCTGATAATAGGCCCCGAACTCATGGACACGGGAGCGAAGCCGTTTGGTGTCGAGCGAGCCGATATGCCCATCCTCGGTCAGAACCATGTTGTAGAGCGAGTTGTGGATATGCAGATGCGGATCCCCGACGGTGGGAGAGTCCATCAGGTATGTGGCATTATTCGCCGCATCCTGAAGACTGATCGTCGGGCGTGCGCTGTGGTGACGGAAAGAGACCCAGGCCACCTCGCCCGGGTCGGCCCCATCCTCGCCCCCATGTCCCCTGCGGGCATAGCCCAGTTCCTGGGCGACATAGCGCATGGTCGCATCATTGGCATTCTGCACCGCGTGGACGATCGCGGCGGATTCCGCCTGCGTCGGCGCGAACTCTGCCGCGAGGGTAACGGATTTATGCGGGGCCAGTGTCAGGTCATAGGCGCTGATCTTGCGGTCGTGTTTCGACCACGCTTCGCCATTATCAGCGCGCTTTGCTTCAAACAGTCGGGCCAGGGTCTCGGCGGATGGAGGGGCAAACCGGTCAACCCCCAGCGCCTCGGCCATGCGCTGTGACATTTCGGGGTTGAAGGACGCGCGGGCAGCGCGCCCGAGATAATAGCTGCTCAGGCGCTTCCCGTCTGCGTCAGGCACCATGCTGCCATCACGCCGAAAATCATGCGAGGGATCGGGCTGGCCTTCGGTGAAGTAGCGGGCGATCGCCGCGCCATTGCTGTCAGCCGAAATCTTCCGAAAGCTCATCATGTCGAGGCATGACCGTTTTGCCCGGGGTGTTCGGGCCTGAAGGGCTGCTGCCCCTGCACCAGCTCAAGCGTATCAGCCGTGGCGTGATCGAGCCGGACCAGGATTGGCCGCTGTTCCTGGATCACCGTCACCAGCCGGGCGAGAACGTCTTCCAGGGTAGGCCCGTCACGGTGTTCCGGTGTCAGAAGCTCGATCAGGAGGCTGAGCTTGGCGTCCAATGCACGGATCTGATCGCTCTGGGCGGCAAACAGGTCCAGCGCCATCTCGGCTGAAAGGGCTTGTGAAGGCCGGGCATTCGGGGAAGGAGAGTGATCCGTCATTGCGTCCTCTGCTTTTCTGCACGGGCAGCGTGACGGAGCATCATGCGACCAGAGAGCACTTTTCCATGGGCCATCGAAATAGGCGCCATGGTTATTCTTCCACGGACAGCTTTCCGAAGGCCGATTTGCGCCGATACTGGGCGTTGAGAATGGCGGACGACAGCCTTTCAGCCGTATTGATCACACTTCCGATCGTCTCGGCCGAGAGGCTGCGGAAGAAACCGTCGCATCCCGTCGGCCCGGCGAGCTTCTTCAGGGGGCTGTGCCTCCACCGCCAGCACGCATGGAACATAACAAGAACACAAGTTGGAACTTTACATGATTGCTCCTCTGTTCACCTCTGACGTACAGCGATGACACGCTCGTTTTGGCCTAAAAAAGGACGGAATGGGCTTCATGCTCTTCAGCTGCGGCTGCCACTTCGGTTATCAACCTGTTCTCACAGACCAAAATTAGCGTGACTGCTACCCTATGCAAAATTGCCCTCATGAAGGTCATGAGAGTATGTATCAGCGTCCGTTTGACGTAGCGCACCCAGAAGCATGTGACGGATTTCCGAATGTGCCCTTCGTTTCGGTGTTCATGTCAGCTTGGTCAACTGATGGCGGAACAATCCCAAGAAACGACAAACGGCGTCGGGGTCGCCCCGGCTGATCACCGTGAGCGTGGCACCAGAACCCGGGACTTTTCGTTCTACGAATTGTTGCAAGGCCGTTTTGTTACGATGGCGCTTGTGATGAGGTGAACGAGATGCTCAGCCTGTGGCGCAAATGAAGGCTGGTCAACAGCCCAACCGAGAGCCGTCATCAAGGCAAACATGTTGTCTCCATCCATGTCAGCGCGGGCCTTACCTTCGCTCTGGGCGCGACGTAGCAGACGCGCAGTTGCCGAGTGCAAGGCAGCACATGAAGCATAAAGTGCAGAGTCAGGGTTTGCGTGAGCGCCCGCCATCATCGCGACAACCCCCCTATGCCCTTGGGCAAAACCCACCCATTCGCCAACCCAGACAACAAGAGCATCGTCGGGCGCACGCGATGTCTCGAGTTCCTCCGCGGTCTGAGTCAGAGCGTCTAGACGCTCGCACAGCAAGGCTTCGAACAGGGCTTCCCGTGACGGGAAATGACGCAGCACTGTAGCCAGTCCGACTGTCGCCCGGCGCGCAATATCACGCATTGAAGCATTGGCCCCGCGCTCGGCAACAACCTCGTGCGCGACCATGAGGATGTGACTGTAGTTTTTTTTTGCGTCGGCTCGCATGGGCTCCCTTGATATTCGGATCACTGATCCGTATACATGGATCAGTGATCCGATAATACTCGAATTAACGATCTCTTGGATATAGCGTGGGTGCGTTGAAGAAAACAGAGACACCCAATAACCCACACGAGCAATGTAAGCATCATCGGAACAGGCGGCATGGCCGCATCCATCGGCACACACTCAGAAGAAGAGAACCAACGTGGGTAAGATACTCGTCACTGCCGCGAGCGGTAATCTCGGCCGCAAGACATTGCAGCATCTCCTGAAGCGGCGCCCTGCCAGCGATCTGGTCGGTCTGGCCCGCGATCCGGAAAAGGCGGCCGATCTTGCGGCTCAGGGCATCGAGATTCGCAAAGGCGACTATGTGGACTATGCCTCGCTCCTGAACGCCTTCGCCGACATCGAAAAGGTCATGCTGATCTCATGCGCGCCGTTTACCGCCCGCAACACGCAACATTACAATGTGATCACTGCGGCGCGGCAGGCAGGCGTGCGCCATGTCGCCTACACGGCGATCATCCGCCGCGAGGGATCGGGCTTCAACCTCTCCCAGTGCACCGGCCCAGATATCTTCGCCGAACAAACTTTGATGACCTCCGGGCTGACCTACACCATCGTTCGGCAACCAGCATTCCTCGAAACCTTCCAGTTTCAATTCGGCGACAAGGTCTATGAGAAAGGTCTTCGCGTTCCGGTCGGAGACGGCAAGCAGGCGCCAGCATCGCGCGATGATATCGCCGAGGCCCAGGCCGTGGTGCTCACGCAGGAGGGCCACGACAACAAGTTCTATTCGCTGACCGGCGACCCAGCGGTTTCCTTTGCGGATATCGCCCGGATCCTGTCGGACGCCTGTGGCACACCGGTGCCCCTCATTCCAGTGACGGATGAGGAATACATCGCCAACTATGTCGCAGACGGTCTGTCCGAGCCAGTCGCCGCCTTCGCGCTCGAATGGGTCCATGGCGCCAACCTTGGTGAGTGGGGGAATCTGACGGGCGACTTGGAGCGCCTGATCGGCCGCAAGCCGATAACCACGGCCGAATATCTCCGCGACAATTACCCCACGCCCGTGGCCTCGATCGAGGCTGCGAAGCAGCAGGCCGTTCAGCAATAAAACCGGTCCAGACATTCATAAAGGACGCCACGCATGGACACTATCAGCATCATCGGATCGGGAAGCATGGCCAGCGCGATTGCCGGCCGGGCCGCCAAGGCAGGCTACACCGTCGAAATCATGGGTCGCGACACAGCTAAGGTACAGTCGCTGGCCGACAAGCTCGGACCTGCAGCCAAGACCGGGGCATATGGCACGGCACCGGCGGGCGATATCGTTATCCTCGCCGTGCCCTACTCCGGCGCGACTGCGGTCGTGAGCGACTACGGGGCCGCGCTCGACGGCAAGGTGATCATCGACATCACCAATCCGATCGCCCCCGACCTCTCGGGCCTCGTGACGCCCCCCGGCAGTTCCGGTGCGCAGGAGATCGCCAAGGTCCTTCCCGCGGGCGCGCCTGTCGTCAAGGCATTCAACACCATCTTCGGTCACGTAATTGCTCAGGGTGAGCGCCTCGATGCGTTTTTCGCCGCCGATGACGTTCACGCCAGGACGCGGGCATTCGCCTTTCTGGAGCGTCTCGGCCTGCGTGCGTTCGACGTCGGCGGCCTGCCCATGGCGCAGTCGCTCGAAGCGCTCGGCTTGATGATGATCGGTCTCGCAAAGAGCGGTGCGGGTACGTGGGATTTCGCGATGAAAGTCGATATCGGCTGAACGAGGCCTCGCGTGAGCTTACCCGCTGGCGGTGTCCGTGACCTCATCAACAGACAACTGGGGTGAACTACCGCGCTCGGCGAAAATATTTTCCATTTCAGCCATGTTCTCGGTTCCCCAGGTGCAGAGCGGAACAATCGCGTCGGCCAGGCTACGGCCGAGCCGGGTCAAAGCGTAGTCAACACGCGGTGGCACTTCCTTGTAGTCCGTCCGGGTAAGCACGCGATCGCTCTCCAGTTCCTTCAATTGCTGGATCAAGACTTTGTGGCTGACGCCGTGGATCGCGCGCTTGAGTTCGCTGTACCGCTTCGAGCCGTCGAGCAGGAAGTACAGGACTTGCGGCTTCCACTTGCCTCCGATGACGCGGAGCGTGGCAGAAAGCCCATCGGAATAGCGCCCGCCGCAGGTTTGAGAACAATCGGCTGTCATTTTCCTATACTTACCAAAAGGTGCATTCTTGCCTTTAGGTAGGCGCTCCCCGATCTTCGTGCAAGTCAAACACGAAGGATTCAGAAAATGACCAGACTGAATGGAAAAACCGCTGTGATTACCGGCGGCGCTACAGGCATAGGCCTCGCTTCGGCGAAGCGGTTCGTTGAGGAGGGCGCTGTCGTCTTCATTTTCGGTCGTCGGCAGGAAGCTCTTGACGCCGCCGTCGCCCAACTCGGTCCCAATGCCCACGCGGTGGCGGGTTCGGTTGCCAATGAGGCCGACCTCGATCGCCTCTATGCGGCGGTAAAGGCCGAGCGCGGAACCCTCGACATCGTTTTCGCCAATGCCGGGGCAGGAAGCCCGCTTCCGCTCGGCCAGATCACTGCCGAGCACATCGATGAAATCCTGGATACCAACGTGAAGGGTACGATTTTTACGGTCCAGAAGGCGCTGCCACTGATGGGACCGGGCGGTTCGATCATCCTGACCGGATCGAGTGCCGGCACCACGGGTGCGCCAGACTTCACTGCATACAGCGCGAGCAAGGCAGCGGTACGCAACCTCGCCAAGACTTGGGCTGAAGATCTGAAAGGCACTGGCATCCGCGTCAACGTCCTATCGCCCGGGGCAACTGCAACAGAGCTCGCCAAGGAAGCTCTCGGCGAAGAAGGGCAGAAGGCCTACGGCGCGATGACGCCGCTCCAGCGCATGGCCGATCCAGCGGAGATCGGAGCGGTGGCTGCCTTTCTCGCGTCATCGGACAGCAGCTTCATGACCGCCAGCGAAGTCGCCGTCGACGGCGGCCTTGCGCAGCTTTGACGCGTTTCCCCTCGCGGCGTTTCATTCGATTGTTCGGAGCGCCGTGAGGCTAAGATAAACCGAAGGATAACACATGAACTACGCAATCATCGGCTTCGGCAATATCGGCCAGGCTCTGGCCAGGGCTTTCGCCCGCAACGGCATCGACGTCTCGGTCGCAACCAGGCGCGACCCGGAAAGCATAGCATCCGCCGCGGCCACGATCGGGCCTACGGTCGTTCCAAAAACTCTGGCGGAAGCGCTCGAGGCGGACGTCATCTTTCTGGCCGTCCGTTTCGAGGCACATCCGGAGCTCGCGCGGACGCTCCCGAATTGGGAGGGCAAAACCATCATCGATGTGACCAACGCCTATGGGGTGCCTTCAGAGGATTTGGGCGGGCAGCCTTCCTCTACGTTTATCGCACAGGCCTTCACCGGGGCAAAGCTCGTCAAGGGCTTCAACCATCTGATCGCTGCCACCCTTTCCCAGGACCCCGCGGTCCATGGTGGCAGGAGAGTCGTGTTCCTGGCGAGCGACGACGAAGCCGCCGCCGTGGAGATTTCTGCGCTTGCAGAACACCTCGGTTTCGCGCCGATCAACCTTGGCGGGCTTTCGGAAGGCGGATTGCTGGTGCAGGCGTGCGGCAATAGCTGGGGTCAACTGATCTTCAAGGACCTGGTCAAGTTCGACGGTTGAGTTGCCGTCGCTGATTCGGAGCCCGCAGCCTGATTTTGAAACAGAGAAATCATCATGATTACAGATAAAAACGTCGAGACCGTAAAGGACTTCTTCGCCACCATCAGGAGCGGCGACAGGGAACGTTTGCTGGCGCTGGTCGACGAGGATATCGAGTGGATCATTCCGGGCGAGGACTGGCCGCTGGCCGGCACCCACCGTGGGCACGCGGGATTGGCCGAGCGTCCTCGAGGCAGCATCCAAGACAATGGAGACGACCACGGAGCCTCGCGAATACATTGTACAGGGAGACCGGGTGCTGGTCATCGGCTACGCCACGGGTGAGGTCAAAGCCACAAACAAGCCGTTTGAGGACCATTGGGTCTTCGCTATCACGGTCAGCGACGGCAAATTGAGTAGGATCCGGGAGTATATCGACACACAGGCACTGGCGCGTGCCGCGCAAGCAGACCCATCTGGGCCGGCATAGTCGCAGAAAATTGATTAGCCGTAGAACCCTCCGGACGCCACGACGCGGTCCCCGGTTATCCAGCCCGCTTCATCGGATACCAGAAATGCAACGGCCTTCGCGATGTCTTGCGGCTGGCCGAGCCTGCCCAGCGGTGTCTTTTCGATCATGTCCTTCTCAAACGGGCTGCCGATGAAGCCGACGCTCTCGATCCCTTCGGTATGGGTGCCCCCGGGGGCAAGGGTGTTGACCCTGATGCCGCGATGGCCAAGTTCGGCGGCAAACGCGCGGGTCAGGCAGTCGACCGCGCCCTTGGTGGCGGAATAGACAGCCATGCCGGGAACGGCGCGGACACTGTCGATGGAGCCGATATTGACAATGCTCCCACCGGCCGCACCGAAGTGCCTCGCCGCCTGCTGGATGGTCAGGATGACACCGAGTACATTCGTGTCGAAGTGTTGACGATATGCGTCGATGCCGATTGCATCGAGCGGCGTCGGGCCATAGACGGCAGCGTTGTTCACAAGGATGTCGACCCCACCGAATGCCGAGATCGCTTCGGATAACAGCCGCTCCACGTCTCTGACATCGGCAACGTTCGCCTGAATGGCGACTGCCTGTCCGCCCGCCTCTGCAATAGCCGCCACGACTGCCTTTGCCCCCTTGCGGCTGGATGCATAGTTTACGACCACCTTTGCGCCCTGTCGCGCCAGCTCCTTGGCGATACCGGCTCCAATTCCCTTCGACGCGCCAGTCACGATGGCTGTCTTGCCTTCAAGTCTCTTCATTTCCAGGCCTCTCAAAGCTGTGTCATGCCGCCATCGACGACAAGATCGGTACCGGTGGAGAAGCTGCTCTCGTCGGATGCGAGGAAGAGCGCGGCGGCGGCGAGCTCTTCGGGACGGCCGATGCGTCCGAGCGGCACCACGCCGGTCGCCTGCCTTCGGAACTCTTCCGCCCCTTCGGGAGAACCGACCTGCCCCTCGATGATGGGCGTGTCGACGGGGCCGGGGCTGAGCGTGTTGACGCGGATTCCGTCCGGCACGAGCTCTGCCGCAGCCGTACGCACAAGTGATCGTACAGCGGCCTTGGTCGCGTTGTAGACGCTGTGTCCCGGAAACCCCTTCGTCGCCAGACAGGACGACACGAGAATGATCGATCCGCCTTCGCCCATCAACGGAACGGCTTTCTGCATTGTGAAGTACGTGCCCTTCACGTTGATATCGAACATGCGATCAAAGTGCGCCTCGGTCACATCGCGGATCGGATCTGAAGCGATGACACCCGCATTGGCGACGAGGATGTCGAGGCGGCCCTGTTCGATTTGCACCGTCGCATAAAGCCGATCCAAGCTGTCGAGCTCAGCGACGTCGCCCTGGATCGCCTTCGCGCTTGCTCCCAGTTTTTGCGCCGCCACTTCCAGCTCCGCGGTCCGGCGGCCCGTTATATAGACGATGGCACCTTCCTGGATGAAGCGCTCCGCGATCGCGAAGCCGATGCCACTGGAGCCGCCGGTCACGACGGCGATTTTTGCTTCTAGCTTGCGCATAATTCCTCGCGTGGGTTCGACAGACATATTGATTGATGCGACTTTGGTGCGATATTGCACATCACGGACCTTCTTATTGTGTACGTTGAGGGAGTATCCGTTTTAAACTCTCTCAAAATGCACAACGATTGTGAGAAAACGCACCAATGGATCACTGGGACGAAGTCCGCATGTTTCTGGCCGTCGCAGACGGGGGAACGGTCCGGGCAGCGGCGGAAGCACTGGAGGTCAACCATGCAACGGTCATTCGTGGCGTCGGCCGCCTGGAAGCGAGGCTGAACACGAAGCTGTTCGACAAGCCAACGTCGGGATACCGCCTGACGGACGCCGGAAGCGATATCGTCGAGCTTGCGCGACAAATGGCCAACGCCTCGTCCGGGATCGAGGCGAGAATATTTGGGCGTGATCAGAGCGTGTCGGGGCCTTTGCGGTTCACGCTTCCTGTTTCGTTCGCGACAGACCTGCTGATGCCGACGCTGGTGGAGTTCCGGGCCAGCTTTCCCGACATCGCGTTGGAAATCCTCGGTTCGGGATCCATCATGAACCTGGGAACTCGGGAGGCGGATGTCGCGCTAATAGTCGTCGTCGGTGGCGGGACGCCGCCGGACACACTGTATGGAGCCCGACTCTGCGAATTCTACACGGGGTTTTACCTGAGTCATGACCTCGTCATGTCATCTGCTCGTCCGGCATGGTTGCTGGCACCCAACGAGACTGCCCCACAGGAATGGGAGCCGGCACGCGGGATCAGAATGACGTCCACGCCCATCCGCTTTGCGGAGATGCGTTCCCAACTCGAAGCGACGCGCGCGGGCATGGGCATCGCGGTCCTGCCTTGCTTCATCGGAGACGTAGACCCGATGCTGACCCGCGTCCCAGGAAGTCCGATCTCGCACGTCGGCGACGTTTGGCTGTTGACCCATGGCGACACACGGCGCACGAAACGCGTTCGGCTACTCTGCGATCATGTCCGCGCCGCGATGCAACGCTTCGCCGGAAGAATGGCTGGACGGATGGAGTCTCATCAGAGCAGTATTTTTGATCACCAAAGCGGGTAACATTACACGAGTAATAAACTCTCAGCTGTTGCGATGATCTCTTCCCGAGACAGGCGCGGGTGGACTTGCCCCGCAAAAGTGGAGAGCTATCGGGATTAGGTCGCCTGCCTTTCGTATGCAGCCGGGCTGATGAAGTCCCGTGACGAATGGCGCCGGACAGGATTGTAGAAACTGTCGATGTAAAGGCCGATAGCATCCTCGGCATCCTGTCGGGTCAGGAAGATCGTCCGCCAGACGAGTTCGGATTTCAAGGTTTTGAAGAAGGTCTCGACAATGACATTATCGTAGCAATTTCCCTTGCCGGACATGGAGATCAACGCTCCGTGTTTCAAAAGCTCACTCTGATAATCAATCGAACAATATTGACTGCCACGATCGGAATGACAGATCAGACCGGGCTCGGGGCGCCGAATGGCGAAGGCCCGGCGGAGCGCCGCCAGCGCCAGGTCACGGTGCAAGCGGTCACTGACGGCCCAACCGATGATGCGCCTGGAGAACAGGTCCATGACAATGGCCAGGTAAAGCCAGCCTTCCTTCGTCCAAATGTATGAAATGTCGGCTGACTATTTCTCATTCGGAGCGGTCGCGCTGAAATCCTGATCAAGCAGATTTGGGACAACCGGCCAGGCGTGTTCGCTATCCGTCGTGCGTTTGAAACGGCGCTTTTGTCGAGCGCGCAGGCCGTTGTCCCGCATGAGGCGCGCTGTTCGCCGACGCCCGACGGACAAGCCTTGGTCCCGCAGTTACCGGGTCATGCGCGGACTGCCATAGGTGCCGTTGGACAAGGCGAAGGCCGATCGCACATGGGCAAGCAGCACCATGTCCTGCCGGTGGCGTTGGCTCGGAGCGCGACCACGCGACGCAAAATAGCCGCTTTGACTGACACCCAGAACCCGGCACAGCCGTTGGACAGGGAAGTCTTTTTTCGCCCGGTCAATGAGTGCGAACCTCATCGACTTCCCTCCCGAGCGAAAAAAGCCGTGGCCCGTTTCAGGATATCCCGCTCCTGGCGAAGGATTTCATTCTCGCGTCGCAGCCGCTTCAACTCCGCTGCCACGTCCTCACCCGGCGGTCGCCGATCGGGCTCGTCAATCTCCCGATCCCGGCGATGAGAGATCCGTCGCGTCAGTGTCGATAGGCCGATCCCAAGATCCGCAGCTATCTCCCGTTTCGTCCGGCCGCTCGTCCGCGCCAGGCGAACGGCCTCATCCTCAAATTCCTTCGTGAACCGCTTCTGTGTCATGCCCAGAAAACTCCTCTTTCAGTGTATCAGGAGCTCTCCACTTTTGCGGGGCAAGTCCAATCCGGCGGTCCAACCTTCGGGAGCAGATCACATCGGCTCAATGCTGGGTTGTGGTCGTAACGCTGGTGAAGTGCGGTCAGGGAGGCAAGAAGGCGCCTCAGTCCTGACCTTATCCCCCAAATCGTGCGCACGGTGTGACTTAATATGTCACCATGACCTAACCAAGGGGGAAAGCCTTACCTTTCAGGTTGTCGTGGTGTCGCGAAGTCCTGCCAATACGGCCTCAGGGCGTATCGGCAAGTGCCGCAAGCGTGCGCCCACGGCATTGAAGACCGCGTTGCCGATTGCGGGGGCGATCACTGTTACGCCCGGCTCGCCGAGGCCCATAGGCTTCTCGGTACTGGCCGCGAACTCGATATTCATTTCCGGAACATCGGGAATACGCAGCGGCGTATAGGTGTCCAGGTTCCGATCGCGGATCGTGCCACCGACAATCTCCGACCCCTCGAACAGCGCCATGCTCAGACCCCACAGGGCGGCGCCCTCGGTCTGCGCCAGAGCGCCGCCGGGATCTATGATCGTGCCAGCGTCGATCACCAGCCATAGCTTCTGGCAGGTCACGACACCTGTCTGACGGTCGACATGCACCTGTGCCGCACCGGCGGTCCAGGTGGGCATGCCACGTTCCTGACCGAAACTGGTCGCGATGCCGAGTGCCGTATCGGCGGGCAGCGTGGTCTTCCCCCAACCGATCTTGTCCGCCAAGCGCTGCAGCACAGCGGCCTGTCGCTTCGCGCCCCCGTTGGAATCCGGTGCGGAGCCAGCGTTGCGTCCCTCTGCGGTCAGCATCGACAGCCGGAAAGCCAACTGATCCTGTTTCAGGTCATGGGCCAGTTCGTCCATGAACGATTCCAGCGCCCACGGTGTCCAGCCGGCACTGACAGAGCGCAGCCAGCCGGGGCGGAAGGTCCGGTTGGCCAGATCGTTACTGATCGCACGCAACTGCATCGGGCCGACCTCGTACCAATGGTCGGCGCCTGCGACGGCGAACTGGTCGTAAGGCTTGTTGTCCACGCCCTTTTGCATGAAAGCTGGCGCCATGACCTCGGTCGGCCAGCCGGCAACAGCGTCATAACGCATGCCGGTGATATGCCCTTGCGTGTCGAGACCGGCACGGATCGTCTGCACGGAAGGCGAGCGGATTGAGTCGAACGCCATATCGTCCGATCGTGTCAGGATCAGCTTGACCGGCTTGCCGCCCAGCGCCTTGGACGTCAGTGCGGCCGGCACGGCATAATCACCGTTGAGCCGCCTTCCAAAGCCGCCACCCAGCAGATAGGTCCGCATGACGATCTGTTCGACCGGAACCGCGAGCGCCTTGGCAAGCTGCGGCAGCACGAGGGACTGCCACTGGTTGCCCGTGTGAATCTCCCAGACGCCATCAACATAACGTGCAACGGCGTTGAGCGGTTCGAGCTGATAATGTGCGACGGAGGCGCAGGTGTAGCTGCGCTCCATGATACTGGATGCCGCATGTAGGGTATCCTGCGTGCCCTCGTCATCGAATACGTAGGTGCCACCGTCGCTCTGAGCGATCAGCGCATGACCGTGGGCAATGATTTCGGCCTCAGTCACCGTGTGCGTCTCGCCGGGCGACCATTGAACCTTCAGCGCATCCGCGGCTCGGATCGCAGCCGGGTATGTGCTGGCAATCACGACAACCCAGCCGGGTACGATACCGGATGGATCGTCGAGCACCACATGCCGCTGATAACCGGGGATTTTGCGGGCGTCGGACTCGTCAACGGACAGAACCTTGGACCCGTACCGGGTCGGCGGCATCTTGGGGCGGGCATAGACCATGCCGTCGATCTTGACGTCGATGCCGTAGATCGCCTGGCCGGTTGTTTTGGCCGGAATGTCCAATGCCGCGATGGGCTTGCTGATCAGACGTCGTTCCGCCGTGGGTTTGAGCGGCAGCTTGGCCATCTCATCAGGTGTGAACTGGTGGGTTGGGCGGGCACGCGCCACGATATCGCCGTAGCTGATGCTCCGGCCATTCGCCATGATCATGCCATTGCGCGCCGAACAGGCGGCCGGGGTCGTGCCCAGCAGCTTCGCACCTTCTTCGATCATCACCGCGCGGGCGGCTGCTCCCGCCTGACGGAAGATGTCCCACGTCATCCAGACAGACCAGGAACCACCAGTAACCATCAGGCCCCATTTGGGGTCGGTGTCGACTTGGGTGATCTTCACCTTGTCCCAGTCCGCTTCCATTTCATCGGCGATGATCCGGGCTAGGGCCGTGCCGATATGCTGCCCCATTTCGGCGCGGATGATGTTCACATTGATCGTGCCGTCCGGGCCGATGGCGCACCAGATCGTCGGTTCGAACATCCCGCCCGGAACGGCCGAGGGGTAGGTCTGGGCAGCGTTGGACGGACGGGCGAATCCGAACACGAAACCGGTGCTCGCCGCCGTCATCAGGAACCCGCGGCGCGAGAGCGTCCGTCCATCCTGTTGGGCTGCGATCCGTTCAAGCTTACTCATGGGGCGAGTCTCCACCCGTCTGTTCGCCGGGCTGACCGGTCATCTGCTTCGCGGCCTGCTTGATGGCCTTGCGTATCCGGATATAGGTCATGCACCGGCACAGGCTGCCGCCCATGACGCCATCGATGTCTTCATCCGTAGGGTTGGGATAGTCTTTCAGCAGGCTGGCGGCCTGCATGATCTGTCCCGATTGGCAGTAGCCGCACTGCGGCACCTGAATATCGCGCCATGCGACCTGAACCGGATGCGCCCCTGCGGGATCGAGCCCTTCGATCGTGGTGATCGAAGCCCCCTCGATCGAGGAGAGTGGCGTGATGCACGACCGCGTGGCACGGCCACCGATATGCATGGTACAGGCTCCGCATTCGCCAATGCCGCAGCCGAATTTCGTGCCCGTGAGGTCGAGATCGTCGCGTAACACCCACAGGAGTGGGGTATCGCCAGGTGCCTCGACCGAGACGGTTTTGCCGTTGAGTTCAAACGTTGTTTTCATTGTCATATCCCCTGCATGCGCGGCCGGATCAATGCGAGGCATTGATCGGCGGGGTTTTCAGGGTGGCGCGCATCTCGGCGGCCTTTCTCTCGAGATCCGTCCAGGCCGGTCGTGTCGTGCGGGTGCGACGCAAATAGGCCGCGATCCGCGCCATGTCGGCGTCGCTCAGTCCGGTGTAGAAGCTCGGCATCGCAATGCCGTCCTGACCTTCGCTGGCCCCGATGCCGTGCAGCATGACCATAAACAGGTTGTTGGGTTCATCCAGCCAGAGCGCGTTGTTCAAAGCCAGTTCCGGGCGTCCGAGTACGGGGCCAGGTGCGGCGTTGTAATGGCACGCGGCGCAGGCACCCTGATACAGGCGTGCATCCGGATCGGTTTGCGGGCCGATCATACCGATTTTCGAGTGTGCCATTGCGGCGGTTACGGCAGCCTGATCCTGCCCTTCGCGGGCGGTCGCGTGATCGATATCCGCGTAGTAATGCGCGATCGCACGTACATCAGATTCCGGCAACTTGCTGAGGAACTGGTGCGGAACGGGGGCCATGGGGCCGGCGGCCGAACCATGCAGCGGGGCCACGCCATGGCGCAAATACTGGAACAGTTCCTCTTCGGTCCAGACGACGGGCGTCGGATTGTGATCGTTCAGTGGCGGAGCGATCCAGCCGTCGATGACTGCGCCGTCATAGGCATGGCTGGCCTTCTCGGCGCCCAGCGCGTTGCGCGGGGTGTGGCAGGAGCCGCAATGCGCGTCGCCCTCGGCCAGATAGGCACCGCGGTTCCACTGGTCATCGTGCTTCGGGTCCGGCTGGAACCGGCCCGGCGTGAAGAACAGCAGCTTCCAGCCAGCCTGCATCAGACGAATGTTGAACGGGATCGGCACCGTGTTGGTGCGATGTTCCATATGCACCGGTGCGCGCGTCATCAAATAGGCATAGAGATCCGCCACATCCTGATCACTGACCTTGGTGAAGTGATCAAACGGAAAGGCAGGATACAGGTGGCTTCCGTCGCGCGAGACACCACGGTTCATCGCCCGTTTGAAGGCGGCCTCCGACCAATGGCCGATACCTGTTTCCGGATCGGGCGTGATGTTGGGCGAATAGATCGCCCCGAACGGCGTCTCCATCGCATAATCGCCAGCCAGTGCTGGCCCGCCACCGAGATCCTGTCGGGTGTGACACTCCGCGCAGTAACCCGCGACTGCGACCAGCGCGCCGCGACGCACGGCATCGTTGGAGAAAGAGGATGCAGTCGGCTTGGCCACCGGATCGATGGCTGGATACCAAGCGTAAGCGAGGAAACCCCCGCCTCCCAAGGCACCAGCCAGAATGGCTGCACCGACCGCGCGCTTGAGCAGGGTGAGTGTACCCCGCTGCCGAGAAGATGTATCGTTCACCATGATTTACCCGACATGGCAGATCGAGCCGATGGTGACAATTAGGTGATCTGGTCAAGGGAACTCGACATGAAAGCCAGATGATCCCTAGCTTCCGACACGGGTCAGATAACACCTATTTGGATTTCGTTAGGTGAATGTCTTTGTCTATATCTTCATGAATATAGACAAAGACATTAACGACTTCTTGAACCGCAGGTGCAGGGCGTCCCCGTGAAGGGAATGTTTGCGATCATCCCTTCTATAAATCGTGATGTTTTTAGATGTGCTGCGTATTATTGATCACGTCGCGATGCGGCAGACCATTGACGCTGGGGCTAACGGCCATGTGTCGAGACGCGGGGGTGGAGTCTGCCGCAGCCATCGCGGAGGAGCATGGCAGGCATGCAAATACTCACAAAATTTTGATGGAGGCCGAAATCGTCATCATTGATCCATCTCAATGAACGCAAAAATATCCTGGACAAAACCCGTCGATCTTCATGAAGCAAAGTTGAAAGAGGGCAAAGAATCACGGGGTTTGATGAGTTCTGTGCGAATCCCTTCTCTGCGATGTATGTAAGCGGGCATCAACGGAATGATCCGCGGTAGGCTGTCATGAAAAGTGCCCGCCCGGTCATCCTGACGACCTTGGCGGCGGTTCTTGATCTTCAGCCCCCCTACGGCGTGTCGTCAGTCCGCCCCGGGATCGTCCGATGGCCTGATCCGCGCCTCCTTTTTGAAGGCTCTCGCGCTGTGCTGATGTGCCCGGACAATCGTGCTGTCGTTCCCCAAAATTAGGGAAAACAATCAGCACAGAGAGCCTGAAAGTACAACTCTCAGGCTACAGTTTCAGGGCTTAACTGACGACACGCCGTAAACAACTGAAAATGGTCACGACTTCGTGAGTGTTTCATCGACAGGCGCTGGACAAAAAACACACCCCTTTCAGCCTCCACTCACCCCTTCGCCGCAACCTCCTGCACCAACGGTGCAATGGTCTATGAAGAGACCTGTTTTCTGTGACGCTTAGGGTGCGCTAAGTGGGGTCTTACATGACGTTTCAGGGGTCGCTTAAGTTGGGCTAAGGTAGGGTTTAGAGGGGGTTCACATTGCGGCAAGGTTGGGCTTATCTCTGGTGCTGAAGCCAGACAGGAACGAGGCCCATGGTTGACGATGCTTTCAAAGAAGCCGTTGAGGAACTGCGCAAGGGGCACCAAAACCATCTGGCCGGAGACCTGACCCGCTGGTTGAACCGGCGCTATGTTGAGATCCTATCCACACGAGGGCCACGGGCATCATGGCGGCCCTACCTCATTATGGCGCAGCGAGAAGGCGTGCAGGTCACGGACGACGCTGCGGGACTCAAGCGCATCGGCAAGGCATGGGAGCGAGTTAAGGCGATGCGACAGCGAGCAGACGAGCGCACGGGCGCAACGTCATCCTCGCGGGCCAATGCCCCCAGTCGCCATACCCGCCCTGACTGGCGGCCAGACTATCAAGTCATTTCCCCATCCGAGAATGATGCCTTTCCCGCCAGTGATCCGGTCGATCCAGTCAAAACTGAGGACCGGACGTCGATGCCTGACAGGCCGATAATTGGTGGGCGAGACGATTTTTCAAAAAAATCCTCGGAAGTCGCATCTTTGCGTTCGAGCATCCCAGCTGTCCGCGACGGGCAGACCGAAGATGACGTTCTTCGGCTGGGCCGTGAGCGGGCGGAGCAATTTGTGCGACGCTTTGAGGCCGAGGGAAAAGCCGAGGAGCAGCGCCATCGACGGGAATGAACAATGTCCGAACCCATGCACGTTGCGGCGTCTGCAACTGAAGCTCCGGCCAAAGTTGTAAAGATCACTGCCCATTCACAACCCACCCTGTTTGTCGCCATCGGGCGGCAGAGGGTTGGAAAAACAACCTTTCTCAAAGTTTTGACCGAGTTGACACGCCAGCAGGGCGGTCGGCCGGAAGTCTGGAACACGGACTCTCTCAACAAGTCACATACGATCTCATCGCTGGGCGACTACGTTCTGGAACCGGATTCCACCCGAACGGAAAAGCAGGTCAAATGGCTTGAACAGCGTATTGAAAATCTTGTCCAGACACGCCAGGACGCGATCCTTGATATTGGCGGCGGGTGGACCGCGATGCACGAACTGATCGACAAGTCACATCTCGTTTCAGCTCTTAGCAAAATCGGCGTAAATCTCGTCACCGTCTTCATGATTGGCATCGAGAAGGCAGATATCGACTATCTGGATGAGCTTCAGCGCAACAAACGTTTCGCGTCCAAGAAAACCGTGATTGTTCTCAATGAGGGCCTTATCCCCATTGGCCTCGACACAGCGGATGCGAAGAAGCGCGTCATCATGAACCCAACAATCATCCGGGCCTTGGGCGAAGGGGCCGTGTTCGCGGTTTTTCCAAATCTGAACGGGCTCAAGGAGGTGACCGATCGAGAACAGACGTTCATCGACTTTGCGGGGGATGCGCCGTCCCCAGATGGCCTGCCGACATCAGTCTTCGACAGGCTGAGAGTCATGCATTGGCTCCGCTGCGAGGTACCAGCATTCCTACAGGAGCTGGGTCCTGAATATCTGCCAAGGATGCCCAAAGGCCTGCCCGAGGTCGAATTGGAGGCGGAGTAATGTCCGATCTCAGCCGGATAGAGGCCAGCGAGCAAACATTCCAGGCTCAAGTCGAGGCCTTGCGACGTGCGGCTTCACGCTGGGGCGGCAGACAATCCTCCATCGAGAAAGAGATTTTGTCTGCGCTTGTCTTCTCCATTTCCGAAGTGGGCTCAATCTTCTTAGAGGTGCAGCGGTCAAACCTGCTGACACGGCAGGCGCTCGAACAGCATCTGATTGATGAGCGCGCCCGCCAGCGTGAGGAAAGCGACTATGTGCGCTCCCGTCTCCGCGACGGGATCGATGCCGTGCATACGCTGAAGCAGATCAATGAAAGGATGGTTGAACAGAAGCTCATGAATATCGTCGCCTCGATGACCACCGATCTTCGGGTGTCGATCACCAATCAGGCCAGGGCGATGACCCAGCGCTATCACTGGGAAACCGCCTTCCGAATGCTGGGATACGGATGTATAATCATGGTATTCGGTTTCGTGCTTGGACGCCTGTAGGGATCAAAGTGTGTCCAATTTGGACACACTTCCCGATTTTCCTCCCTGCGGCACAATTTTCTGCATTTGGTCGCATGATGACGCGGGACCATAGCCTCCTTCTCAACAGGGAGGCTTTCCGTGTTTTTCCGACCCCTTCTCTCCCGCCGCACCATAAGGGCCACGCTCCTTATGGGATGCGGCATGATCTCCCTCGGCATAGCGCGAGGCCAGACGGTCAACGTGCCGGGCGGTTTGCCGCAGAGTGTCCATGCCACCTATCCCGAATTGGGGATGGGCGGCTGGACTGCTCCGACGGCCACCAGCACTCAAAGCCTGAGTGGCACGGGCGCTGTGGTCAGCACCACCCCGACCTCTTCCCTTTCCGGGGCTGATCCGCTTGAAACGATGGACGGCCAATCATGGGGCTATGCGGCTTCGCAGAATGCGACAGCCCTGGGGGTCAACCCTCAGGCTCTGGCTGCAACATGTATTGTGGAATCCGGTTGCCAGAACCTCAGCACGGCGACCGGCACAAGTTCGATCACCGGGGCATTTCAGATGACCAACGCGACCTATGAGCAGGAATTGCAGAAAGCGCTGGCCGCCAATCCCAGCCTCGCGGCGGAAGTGACAGATACCAGCACGGCAGGGCAGTCCGATCCGGCAACCCAAGCCATAGCCGCAGCACAGTATTTGAAAGATGCGGCAACCACATTGGAAAATTCCGGGGTCGCGAACCCTTCTGCCGTGGACGCGCGAGGTTATTATAATTTCGGGCCACAAGCGGGAGTTGAACTGGCCACGGCAGATTCGACTACCGCCATGTCTACGGTCCTGACGAATATGACAGCCTCGCAGCTAAGCGCGAACGGCATAACTGCAGGCGAAACGGTAGGACAATGGAAAGCCTCGGTGGCAGCAAAAATGGGATCAGGTGCAAACGCCTCGATTCTCGTAGGATAGAGGATAAATGAGCATGCGTTACATTAAACTAGCGCTCTTTTACACAATCGTCGCCGCTATCGAACCCAGCTTTGCGGCTGACCTGACGGTCAAGAGACCTCTAGAGGGCTACACGTGCATGATGCTTGACGAAACAGTCAAGGAATCGATGGATTTCAACAATCCAGTTTCATTCAAATTACAACCGTCTGACTCAGCGCCCGGTGTTGCCCCAGCGGGCATGCAAGTCGCCATCAAGGATGGTGGCCGGACAATAAATGGCTATGTCGAAACGGTTGATTTTGCATTGCGACCTCGCTGGATAACCAGTGCGCGTCTGGCACCATACCACGCAAAAGCGGACCCCACCGCGACTTGCGCGCCGGCGATCATGTCAAATGGTCATTTAGGCTTTTCGTTTAAACATCCGCAGTAATTTGCGTGGCCTGGAACGGGGGCATAATCCCCTACCGTTCCGGGCAATGATTCCGCTGTGTGGCCTGATAGACGGGATCGTTATGGGGTATGCGCGGGAAGGGTATGGCGAGGAGTGCCGCTTCCCGTGCGAGGAGCCAGGCCGAGAGATCAGGCGGCAGACGGGACGTGCCGTTGAGGCATCTGACGAACCTGGTCCGGTGCATGCGGCACCGTTCGGCGGCGAGGCGTTCGGACCATCCCAGGACCATGAGACAGAGGGCAAGCCTGCGTCCTGAGAGACGCACAGGCGGGCTATCGGAAGGAAGCGGCGGTGTTGTCATGATGTCAGGCTATGGCGGCATCATGCGACCAGATAGCGAAGCGGGCAGATTAACCCGGCGATTACCTGAAGCCTGCCGCAGCGGGTAGCGACGAAGGGAGACCGTTCGCCCGGCCTCCCCTGCGATCCGTGTCAGAACGGAACTTCATCATTCAGATCACCACCCGATGCCGGGCCATCCCATCCGCCCTGCCCGGCTGTTCCTGTGTCGCCGTCACGGTCCTGCCCGCGATCCAGCATCACCAGTTCGCCCCGGAAACGCTCGATGACGACTTCGGTGGTATAATGCTCCTGCCCGTCCTGCCCGGTCCATTTACGGGTCTGCAACGCGCCTTCGAGAAAGATCTTGCGCCCTTTGCGGACGAAACGCTCGGCCACATCGCCGAGCCGGTCATTAAAGATCACGATGCGGTGCCATTCGGTGCGCTCCCGCCGTTCACCGGACGCCCGGTCATTCCATGTTTCGCTGGTGGCCAGCGAGAACGAGACGATCTTGCTGCCGGACTGAGCGTGCCGGACTTCTGCATCCTTGCCGACGTTACCGACCAGAATAACCTTGTTGACGGACCCTGCCATGACACTCTCCATTTGCTGATGACTTGAGAGGCTGAACCGTTTCTTTCCCTCTCCACAAGAAAAGAGTAGTACAACCATCCAACAAACACAAGCAAAAATAACAATAAATCACCAACATATTCAAATAAATCAGCACAAATCGCGCATTTACTCGTTGCGTTACTACAGAGAATTGACAGTTTTACTAGATCATATCCTGCCGGGGTTGCGGGGCGGCGAGCGCCCGCTGACGGTGACGAAAGT
>Ga0157365_10000215_pt1 | contig 27227 bp, 21 predicted proteins | sample AttsexASBM3_FD_111478 | JGI IMG/M metagenome (GOLD analysis project Ga0157365, IMG submission 111478) | Fungus gardens microbial communities from leaf cutter ant in Ribeirão Preto, State of São Paulo, Brazil - Atta sexdens ASBM3 | ecosystem: Host-associated > Fungi > Mycelium > Unclassified ... | reverse complement strand
ATCAACATCGCCATCACCACCGATCCGAAGCTGCAGGCTTCGCTGACTTCACACATCAAGCCGATGCTGAACCGCCTCAGATATCACATCCGGATTAAAAATCCGCTGCTGCACGATATCCAGACCGAACTGGGCACCGTGTTCGCCGCCGTCAAAGCGGTGATCCGGGAGCTGACGCAGGAGTATCAGCTGGATGAAATCAGTGACGATGAGGTGGCCTATCTCACCGTGCATATTCAGGCGGCCATCGAAAACAGCATTAAGGTAAAGCGGGTGCTGCTGGTCTGCTCCAGCGGCCTGGGAACCTCGCAGCTGCTTTACGGACGGATCCTGCGCGCCTTTCCTGACTGGCAGATTATCGACATTGTGCCCGGTAAAAATATCGCGGACTCCCTGAAGCGACAGGCGTGCGACGTGGTGATCTCGACTATCCGGCTGGAACCGCTGGAAAAGCCGGTGGTGTATGTCTCCGCCCTCTTTTCGGCGAAAGATATCGCCAGGGTTACTGAATGTCTGGTCTCGAACTCAATTAATTAATGATGGAGAAATAAAATGACGACAGCCGTGGCGATTAATGAAGTGCTTAAAGAAGAGTGCATTATTCTCGATGTCGATTGCCAGACCAAAGAGCAGATTATTTCTCAGCTGACCGACCTGCTCTGCCAGACCGGGGCGGTCACGGATAAAGCCGCTTTTCTGAGAGATGTTTATCTGCGTGAAGAGTTAGGCTCAACCGGATTTGAAAACCATATTGCTATTCCGCACGGTAAATCGGCTGCCGTCGTTAAAACCCGGATTGCCGTCGGACGCCTGCGCCAGGATATTCCCTGGGAGACCATCGACGGCACCCGGGTGCGGCTGGTGATCCTCTTCGCGGTTAAAGAGTCCGATAAAGATGTCGGCCATATAAAAATGCTCGCGAGAATATCCATTGCCCTCGGTGACGAAGAGGTGGTTGAACAATTACTGAATACAGAGCATCGCGAAGAGATGTTTCATTTACTCCTGTCCCGCTCGGGAGCCTGAATAACAGGGAGATACTGACAAAATAAAACAGTAAGGAGGTTTTCAGACAGTCGCCATCCATCAGTCGTTAAAAAGATAAAAATAAAATCGTTTCCTTTTACCGGAGAACGTTTATGAACATTATTGCCATTACCGCCTGTCCTACAGGTGTTGCCCACACCTACCTTGCCGAAAGTAATTTAAAAAAAGCGGCGAAAAAACTGGGCCTGAATGTATTAGTGGAAACCCAGGGTGCCATAGAAAGCGAATATATTCTCAGCGACGACGATATTCATCAGGCTGATGTGGTGTTGATCGCCGCAGATAAAAAAGTCGAGATGGCACGTTTTCAGCATAAAAACGTGATTGAAGTGCCCGTCACCCGTGCGGCGAAAGATGCGGAAGGTCTGTTAAGCGCCATCGTCAACGGCGAGCTGGCACCGAAGCTGGTCGAATCTGCGTCACCGACCGGCGCTACTAAACCGGCTTCCGCGGTCAGAGAGGCGTCGGCTTCCCGCTCCTGGGCATCGGAGATTTATGTCCACCTCATCACCGGTGTGAACCTGATGATCCCGTTTGTGGTGGCGGGCGGCATTCTGATCGCGCTGAGTTTTTCCTTCGGGATTACGGCGGCCACACCAGGGGACGCACATTTCAGCCCGATAGCGAAGATGCTTTCTGACATCGGCGGCGGCTCCGCCTTTGCCCTGATGCTGCCGATTCTTGCGCTGGGCATCAGCCAGTCAATCAGCGGCAAAGCAGGCATCGTGGCGGGGGCCGTGGGCGGGATGATGGCGATCCACACCGGCTCCGGCTTTCTCGGTGCGCTGATTGCCGGCTTTCTGGCGGGCTATATCACGCTGCTCATCAACAACCATATCCACCTGCCCAAAGCGGTCGCCGGGCTGAAGCCCATTTTAATCGTGCCGCTGCTGAGCGTGCTGCTGACCGGCGCACTGATGGTGCTGCTGATTGGTGAGCCGATCAAGATGCTGCTCGGCTGGCTGACCGCCTTCCTCAGTTCGCTGGGTAACACCAATGCGGCCATTCTGGGCCTGCTGTTCGGCATGATGGTGGCCTTTGATATGGGCGGCCCGCTGAACAAAACCGTCTGTATGTTTGCGATTGGCCTGATGTCGAGCGGCATTTATGGCCCGATTGCCGCCTGTATGGCGGCGGGCATGGTGCCGCCGCTGGGCATCGCACTGGCGACTACCCTCTTCGGCCGCAAGTTTACCGAGCAGGAGCGGGAAACCGGCAAGGTGACCTACATCCTCGGCCTCTCCTTCATTACCGAAGGCGCGATCCCGTACGCGGTCGCCGATCCGCTGCGCGTTATCCCGGCGATTGTCGCGGGCTCCGGCTTAGCGGGCGCGCTGTCGATGATGCTGGGCTGCGCGTCACGCGCTCCGCATGGCGGCATCTTCGTCATCTTCATTCCTAACGTGATCAGCAACGTCATGGGTTATCTGTTTGCGATTGCCGCAGGCAGTCTGCTGACGGCGCTGATCCTGTTGTTCCTGAAAAAAGATATCTCTCTTCCTGCAAAACAAGGATAAAACCTATGCTTTACAACATGAAAGACCTGCTCAGCGTGGCCCGTCAGCATCAGTTTGGCGTGGGTGCGTTTAACATCGCCAGCGCTGAGTTTGGACGCGTCGCGGTTGAGACAGCCGAGCGACTGGATTCACCGCTGATTCTGGAGATCCACCCTGATGAGATGGCGTTTACCGGCCCGGAGTTCATCGGCTATCTGCGGACGCTGGCGATTCAGGCGCGGGTGCCGGTGGTGATCCATCTGGACCATGGCCGCACGCTCGAAGAGGTGATGAAAGCGATTTACGCCGGTTTTACCTCGGTGATGATGGATGCCTCCTCTCAACCTTTTGAGCAGAACATTGCGCTGACGAAGAAGATTGTGGAGATCGCCCACGCAGTGAATGTCTCCGTGGAAGCGGAACTCGGCACCATCGGGGTGGCAGAAGGCAGCGGCGAAGGCGGCAGTAATGAGATTCTCTATACCGATCCGCAGCAGGCTGAGACCTTTGTGCGCGAGACCGGCACCGATACGCTGGCAGTCGCTATCGGCACTTCGCACGGCCTCTACCCTAAAGGCAAGCAGCCGAAGCTGGATATCGAGCGTCTGCAGCAGATCCGGAAGGTGGTGGATATCCCACTGGTGCTGCATGGCGGTTCGGGTAATAAAGACAGCGAGGTGGCGGAGTCGATTCGTTATGGCGTCGGTAAGATCAACATCTCCAGCGATATGAAGAAGGCGTTTTTTGTGGCGCTGGAGCAGGAGCTGAAACAGGGCGGACACGAACCCAATGCGCTGTTTGTAAAACCGATGCAGGCGGCGGGTGAAGTGGTTGCGGCGAAGATGGCGCTGTTCAGTTCGGTGGGGAAAGCGGCGCTGTACCGGTAAGGGGTTGTGTGGTGGATGGCTGGGATGAGGTTTCGTTACTCTGCGGCTGAAACGTCAGCGGGCGGCGCGGAAAGAATAGCGCAGCGTTTATCCAGTAGCGACTCAACAGAAGCCCGATTGCCCTTATCCCAGCCGCGCCGGGTGGTTAGCAGGATAAACCCTTTTTCTCCCGAGAACGTCGCCGGGATGAGCGCCACGCCAGACTCCGCCAGCTGCGGCGGGGAGAGATGAAAATGGCGTGCCACGGAGGAGACAGGATAGATCCCCATCGCCGTTGGCTGCATAACGCGACGGGCATAGTAGGTGTGATTCAGCAAACGATCGGGTAAGGGTCGCCAGTCATCATGAATAAAGGGGCGCTCGGCCTGAAGCTGACGGTAGACATCCTCCCGCAGGCAGGTCAGATGAATATGCAGTTGATTCTGGCTGCGGCCATAAGCGGAATTGAGCGCCATGCCGAGCCGATCTTCAGGCACGGCAGCACCATAGGCCGCCATCAGACGATAACGCATTAACCAGGCGTAGCCGAAATAATCAGGTCGCCCGGGTCGTGATAGCGCAATGCTCTCGATGCCGGACATCGCCACCGTCGGCACCAGAATAAAGTGCAGCCTGTGGCGAGGATTCTGGATGATGCTGTAGCCCTGAGTGTTGTCCTGCGGCAGATAGATTTGCTGGCAGGGTGCCGGATCGCGACGGTAGTGATAGTTATTCATGCAGAGGTCATGCGTGACTGTCCACAGCGCGTCAGAGCGGGCGCATCCTGTGAGCAGCAGCGCGATGACCAGCGACAGAGGCCGGCATCGCCACAATAATTTTTTGTTCAGGCGCCTCAATTATTCAAAACCCTGGTCAGCTCAATCTCGTGGGTTGTAGGGTTAAAGTAAAGATAGAACAGATCACCATCGACCTGATCAGGCTTCGCCCATATTTCCTTCTCCCCCAGACTGCGCTTTTGCTTCACGTATCCCAGCTTTTCAAGATAAGCGTGGAACGCAGCCGTATCTGCAGCACCCTTGAATATGATGCTATTTGAAGGAGAATAGCCGTCTCCGGGGTACGCCTCAAAATAGTAGTTGTCCGTTATTCGCGGGGCGTTTTCGATATCTTTGTGAGTGAGCGTGTGAAGGCTGAAGAAATCCTTTTCCGTGTAAACAGTTGTTTTATCAGAGCCTGAAGCTACGAGCCAGAGTAACAAGCCGCCAAAAGCAAGTGCGGTGATAGTAGCGAGTGCACCACATCTCATCATTCAGGCAGTCCCGAAAAGCAGAAAGCTTAATTTTTTACAAAGCAACATTATTAGTTGACCGTTGTATCTAACCCGCAAAAAAATTGAAATAGCATGAATAAAAAGGATGCTATTTTCATCTTTGACCTACTCACTACACAAGTCATTCCTTAGCTTTAATTTTCTTCTCAACAATCCTTAATATTATCTGGTAACCGACTACCGTTACTATTGTACAGATCACTAATAAAGCAATCCCCACAAAACCCTCAATATCACGTTGATTGAATAGCTTTGCTGACGCTGTCCAAAACTGCTGCTCTCCCTCTGTCGAGGGATCTGACGGCCTTGCAATAAGAAAAGTAATGACAAATAAGGACACTGCGATAAGGATTCTAAACCCTGCCGGGACACGTTTTGCTTCCATTTAGAACCACCTCAATTGTTCCATAAGACATTAGCCCATTAGGTAATTTTACTTGTGGTGTATAGAGTAAAGCCTGCCGAATCGCGATGAAATCAGTTCTGTGCTGCAATGTGATGCAGCCTAAAGAGACACCCAGTGGGCCGCGAGGATGTAGCCTGAAGTTACCTCGCTTTACGTTATTTACCCACGTATGATCATCTATCTTTCCATCATCACGATACAAAGCAAACCATTCATACCTAATGACTGGCGTTGATCCCGGCCAAGAGTAGAAATCGTGCATGTCTGTCCTGATTATGCCTTTCCAGCCCCCCGTAGGGCGTTTAACGATGTGATATACCCCCTCAGGTATCGGCCCATTGTCCGGGACTGCAATACATCCTGCACGATTGCGATATTCCCTGTTACCAGAAAACGCCATAAACGTGCCTATTCCATAGATGAGTAAAGGGGATTAATCTGCATCATTAACAGTGAACTTTCCTTTTAATGCCATTTCTGGCTCCTTTTTTTTTAATGAACTTATCCAAGAACGTGATTTATCATAATGCCTCGTCATGAAAAGAAATTGATCTGCCTCTGATATTGTACACTATCATAAGGTAGTGAGATTATTATTAGCCGCTGTCTTTCTGATTCGCTAAATTGCTACAAGCGCCAACGGGAAGCTATAAATTAGCGCTGCATGTAAGTGGAACACTTTATAATTCCTCTGAAAGATTATCTGCTTCAGGAGTAGGCAAAATGAAAGCATCGCGAAAGGAGAAATCCTCCCTGAACAAGTGGATTTAAACTACTACACTCATGAATGTCGGGAATATCAGCGTTACTGTAACCTGGGGTGGGAAGCAGGTGAACCAGACGGTGTTGCAGGTTACGATATGTGGAACAATGCCCATACGGCAACGCTGGAAGATTTTAAACTCAAAGACGGTGATTTATTCCACCCGGATGCACTGAAATGAAGATAACGAATACCGAATTTAATGTATTGAAAGTCATGGCAGAAAAAGACATAGACTGGACATGGATGATACTGGATCGCACTCTTGCTACAAGGGGGATTCTAGGGTTTAGCAATGTTGCTAATATAGTATCCAACCTGATGAATGAGGGTATGGTCGATGCTGTTTATAACGAAAGCTCATCGAGGCCACGTTATCGCGTATCAGAGCAAGGCCATCAGTTGTTGGAACAAATGACCGGGGATACAAGGCATTTCGATTAAGAAACTTACTGCTGGCGCGTTAACTTTGTATCAAAGCGGAATAATTTCTAAGCCAGCGATGAATTTTTTCAGGCAGGTAATATGGCACTGGCCTGTAAGGAAATAAATTTGGTCAACAGCGAAGAGATCTGGGCAACGGATGGCTGATGGTTAAGTTAGTTTACTTTTTTTGTTATAGTTAAACCAATAGTCAAACTATATGATTTTTGATAAACCAGAAAAGCTTTGTCAGGATAATTTTTCCTTCGACACTTAAAAATAATACTGCTGATGGCCTCGCAGGCGATGTGGTTTTCGGGATCTGCCGATTTTTGATGCAGGCCATAAGTCCGGGTTTGTTTATCATCATGCCAGGCAGTAACGGGATTAGCAGTACGTTTTTTCGCCCCAAATTATATAGAGATACCAGGAACGATAACGAGTTGAAATGGCTATATCTATCGCAACAGGACGTTCTCAAACCAGAAAAGGAATCCCTTTTTGAACACAAGAGTTCTATTTTCAATATGTAAGAACGTTCTAAACTTCCTGAAGAAACTGACAGGCACAAGCATAGTGCAAAACTAGTCTTTATCAGGTATATCTCGCGCCACAAAGTAATCAATTCCAATTCCATAATATAGCTCAGGCCCTTTGGGAGAACCCATGATGTCAACTATAGCAAATGTATTTGGTGTGTTGTTCTGCCTGAAATGATCTAAATCAGTTTTTTTGGGCGGGAAGTTTTTGTCATTGTGTAGATCTGGGAGCGCATTTAAGTCCGCGTATTCTATCCCGGCAGGATTATAAGCAAGATAGAAATGCCTGTAATTACCCGGATTTCCTAAATAGTGTACTTCTTCATACTGATAAAACTTTGATGAATACCCAGATTCAAAATCCTGGATATCTTTTCCATAACTATCAAAATTATCGCCTAGAGTGGAGCCTAGATAAGGGATTTTTGGATGGAAGTTTTTATCTTTACTTGTTACTGAGTATAATATTACTTTATTTTTATCATCATAAACAACTTGAAGATAGAATTTCTTAAATGAATATATGTATTCGTTTACTTTACCATCATCGGAATGGCTTTCTTGTATAGGCACGCCAAATACTGATTCTATATATCTTATAGATGAGCCAGTATAAATTGCGTTTAAATTATCTTCTGCCTGGCGCTGAGAAAACTTATCAGCAATATTATTATATAACTCAAAAAACCATTTAATGCTCCTAACCACGCAATCACTATACCAACTGTAATGGTTATTGCGCCCATGATCATAGCCAGTAATGATTTCTTAGTCGATTCTTTATTATGTGGCATTCTACAACCTTTAAAAATTACAAAGTCCACATATAAGCACTTTTAAAATAAATATTCAATTACATCCTTTCATTGACCTGCCTCAGTATTAGATACAAGACTCAGTTAGTACTTTTAGATCCTTCACTCTCAGAATTACCCTTTCTCCAGTTCGCTGCAAATTCAGACGGAGTCCGATAATTCAGCGTGGAGTGTGGGCGACATTCGTTATAATCCTGACGCCATTCACTGATGGTTTTCCTGGCATGGCTGATATCGCTAAACCAGGGCTCATTCAGGCATTTCAACGCGAAAGCGTCCGTTAAAACTCTCAATAAATCCGTTCTGTATCGGTTTCCACGGCTTTCCGCTTCTGGTCTGTCGTCAGAACTTTCGTCCCAGAGCCACCTGAAGCGCTTCCTCATCCAGCATGGCTCCGGCGAGCAGCTTTCTGAGTCTGGCGTTATCTTCCTCAAGTGACTTAAGCCTTACCTCAGGGACTTCCATGCCACCAAACTTCCTGTGCCAGGTGTAAAAAGTAGCGTCTGAAGTAGCATGCTTATAGCAGCGTTCCCGGGCAGAAACCCCGGCTTCGGCCTCGCGAAAGATGCTGATGATCTGTTTGTCGGAAAAACGCTTCTTCATAGTCATGTCTTCATGTGGCTTATGAAGACATGACTAACATTGGTGTGTATTAATCAACGGGGAGTAAGTCATAGAAAATTGACATGCTTCCGCCAGATGATATCCATACTTTGCTGTCAAGCTTGAATACACTTACTATCTTAAAACACTGATAATTTATTTTTGAATGATTAGTACCCAGTATGTTTTGGCTAAATCCTCAGGATTTGGCGGCATTTTGCCAGTTTTCATTGATGATAAAGCTGACATATCTGACTGCTCAAGAACATGCGTAACTTTCCAGCCTTCTTTTGACAAAGCAGGCACGGTTCCTGAGATCTCACTACCACATGAAAACTGAGTGTTGTCAGAAAGTATTGATGCACTATTCGATTGAGGCAGTGAGGCCGAGCGACAAATGTGTGCCTCATCAGCTAAAACAGCGGTAGAGAACAGGCCGAGAGCGAAAAGAGAGACTGAGAATTTTAAAGTCTGCATATGTAAGCCCTTGTATTATGGAAGGTTTTCATCAGCCCTCTGAATTAAAATACATCCTTATAGCCACTTCTTATTCATCATGAGGCGAAAAATAACAAGGGAAGCCTATTCCTACTTATCACTTAAACACCCCAATCACCGCCGACAAAAAATTTATGCTCCTTTCAACATATCAAACACCACCCGAGCAAAGCCCTTGGCCAGCTCAGGGTTAGAGAGGTATTGCACCATCATCTCCTGCTGGGCGTCATTGCTATCCATCACGGCATCATCAATGGCTTTCGGAAAATCACCTAACATCGCCTGTTCGCGCGTATTATTCGCAATCTGGGTCATCACCGCCTGGTTTTCTGACAGCTTGTCGCGCACCGCGAAGGCATAATTGATCATGTCTTTATCGGTGAGATTATCGGTGACAAATAGCTCATTAAGGCGAGACAGAATATTCGACAGAAACTCTTCTTTCTTGTCCTTCGGCTTCGCTGTACCGACATCATTCCCCGGCTTGATTTTGTATTCTTCAGCATCCTCTTGCAGCTTCAGGTGCTGTTCGTGAAGCTTAGACAGGCGATAATGGCTCATCTCCACGTTGCTTAAATCAATCTCATCTTCTTCGATACGCTGTTCATGCAGCAACGGACGTAGGTGACGAGCAAATAGGCTCAGCTTTTCCAGGTTCTTGTCGTCGTAATCGACGATTTGCGACATAAACTCGTAAAAGCGGACAAAGCTGCTGAGATCTTTTTTGAAGATATCCAGCTTACTTTTTTCTTTCTCGCAGTCCTTAAAGGTGTTTTCTGCATTGGTGATCAGCACAACATCGCCGGTCTTCTTAGTGCGTTCAAATATCTCTTTAGCCAGCACATACGCATCAATCGCCGAGGTGTAGCGGTTTTTCCAGCGCTCAACCGCAGGTTTGCATATATTGCTGATGGCCGCATTAGATTTGTTTTTGCTGAAGAACGCCTCGCAGAACTGCTCCACTTCGTTCCACAGGAAAATACCGCTGGTACGCAGCTTTTCAAAAAGCTCAAAGACCAACTGCGGATCGCTGACATCCATCAGCTCTGCTGTCTGGTAGTAGGGCTGGAAAGCCTTCAAAATCTCGTCAGGTTCGTTGTAGAAATCGAGCACAAAGGTGCCGGACTGCGCCTTCCCTGGATAGGTACGGTTCAGGCGCGAAAGCGTCTGTACGCACTCCACGCCGCCCAGCTTTTTATCCACATACATGGCGCACAGCTTGGGCTGGTCAAAACCAGTCTGGAATTTGTTGGCCACCAGCATCACCTGGTAGTCGTCAGTATCAAACGCTGTACGCATATCCCGGCCTTTCAGTCCGGGGTTCATGTTTATCTCAGTGAATTTCTGGTTGAGCAGCGCAAGGCTGTTGTGGTCATCTTCATGGAATTCCACTTCCCCGGAGAACGCCACCATTGCGCTGATCTTGTCGTAATTTTGCTGGGCGATGTATTTATCGAACGCCAGCTTGTAGCGTACCGCCGCCTTACGCGAACTGGTCACCACCATCGCTTTCGCCTGGCCGGCCAGTAAATGCATAACATGCTTGCGGAAGTGCTCAACAATCACTTTCACCTTTTGCGAAACGTTATGATCGTGCAGCGAAACCCACTGGTTCAGTTTGATCTTCGCTTTCTTGCTGTCCACTTCCCGGTCAGGATCGTCCAGCTTTTGCAGCAGCTTATACGCCACTTTGTAGTTGGTGTAGTTCTTCAGCACATCAAGAATAAAGCCCTCTTCGATGGCCTGACGCATGGAGTAAACGTGGAACGCTTCCGGTTTGTTCGTTTTCGACGCCGGTTCCAGCGGATGAGGACGACGGCCAAACAGCTCCAGCGTTTTGGCTTTCGGCGTGGCGGTGAAGGCGTAATAGCTAAGGTTGTTACTGCCTTTACGCGCGGCAACGGTGGCCTCCAGAATATCTTCTGAAGACATTTCCACCTCGTCATCCGCCTCTTCGGTCATCAGCACTTCTTTCAATTGCCGCGCCGTAGAACCGCTCTGCGAGGAGTGCGCTTCATCAGCTATCACCGCGTATTTGCGCTGCTTGAGGCTGACGCTGTTTTCAATCGCCTTTAGGACAAACGGGAAGGTCTGAATGGTGACGATAATAATCGGCTGCGAATTTTCCAGCGCGCTGGCCAGCTTTTCTGATTTAGAGCCATCACCTTCTTTGTTATTGATACGCCCGACCACGCCATCCTGATGCTCAAACTGATAGATGGTGTCCTGCAGCTGGTCGTCAAGCACAGTGCGGTCCGTCACCACAATCACCGAGTGGAACTGCTTATCGCCATTTTCATCGTATAGGCGGGAAAGCTGATGGGCCGTCCAGGCGATAGAGTTCGATTTGCCCGACCCCGCGCTGTGCTGAATCAGGTATTTATTGCCGGTGCCTTCTCGCGTTGCAGCGGTGATCAGTTTGTTCACCACATCCCACTGGTGATAACGCGGGAAAATCAGGCTCTCGCTTTTGTACTTCAGGCCAATGGCGTTTTCTTTTTCTTCGATTTGCAGATGCACAAAACTGGCGAGAATTTTCAGCAGATTGTCCGGCAGCAGCACCTCATTCCACAGATAGCTGGTGGCGTAGTCGTTGGCATCTTCCGGGATGTCGTTCCCCGCGCCGCCGTCATGAGTCCCTTTGTTAAACGGCAGGAAGAAGGTTTTATCGCCATCGAGTTTGGTCGCCATAAACACTTCGTACTGGCTGACGGCAAAGTGCACCAGCGCGCCGCGTTTGAAGGTCAGCAGCGGCTCAGGTTTGTTGGTGCCAGGATCCTTCGGCAGACGCGTTTTCTTGTATTGCGTAATAGCGTTTTGCACCGCCTGCTTAAATTCAGACTTCAGTTCCAGCGTCGCCACTGGCAGGCCATTGACGAACAACACCAGGTCGATACGCCATTTCTTCGCCTTAGCCCCCGTTTCTTCAAATGCAGCGTTCGACGCATTCGGGCTGTAAACCAGTTCCGGCACAATACGGCAGATATTTTGTTTGTAGCGCGTCAGTGTTTCCGGATTGAGGTTATGTTCCGGCTTAAACTGACACAACGAAAAACGCGCGTTATGGCTTTTAATACCGTGACGCAGCACGCCGAGCGTGCCATAGGTACGTGAAAGCATATCGGTGGCGTTGATATCCGCTTTTTTCAGCTGAGCCACCAACGCATCGAGGAAATGACGCTCGGTATCGCCAGGATAAATTTTGGCAAACTTCTCCCATTCCTGCGGCTGCGTGGTTTGGACGAAAGTCAGCGCATCCTGCGAATAAAGTGCGCGTTCGCGATCATAGCCGTCGGTTTTGCCACAAATCCAGCCTCGCTCGATCATCTGAGCGATCATTTCGTTCTGGAAAATTAGCTCTTTGGTGCTGTCCATGCTCATGCGGTGGCCTCCTGTGGTTCCTCAACATCCTGCGTATCCGGGGCAACCCAATCACGGACGTCGATTTTTCCGGTGACGGCGGCGGAGATGAGGGCGGTGCGGCGTTCCTGAATTAAATTAATTGCTTGTGTAGATTTCGTTGACAAGTCATCCAATTGTTCCAAATTCATCTGTAAATGAGCAATTATCTCTTCTTGTTCCTTGATACTTGGCAATACTATTTTCATTTTGCTAAGATCATTTATCCCAACATTGCCTTGAGTATTTGTATTAACTTGATACTGAATTCCTTGCAAAAAAGAATGTGATTTAAAATAATAATAAAGATATAAACCGAGAACTTTAGAACGATTAGGTTTAATAGTTACACAAGAATACGAAACTAAAAAATCCTTATCTATATCAACATATGATACAGTACCAATTGTTGCATATCTTGCCATAATTACATCACCCAAGCAGGTTTTAATTTTCTTCGAGAGTTTTAAATAGTCTCGGAGATTAACCTGCTTACATTTACTGAATTCAATCCCACTCACAAATTCAGTTAAATCACCAGTCATAACATATGGAATACCATCATCAACAGACTGAGGCATGTAATGATCTACGTCGCCAATAGCGGCTAAAACATGATTAAGGCTATTGATACGCCAATGTTCCGGCACATCCCCCAACCACTCCACACCAGAATCTTTCATCGGCACATCAGGGTTTAGCCCTTTGGTGACAGCATGGCTAATCACTGCCTGACGTTTTTCTTTCAGCAGTTCAATCAGTTGCTGTTGCTTATCGATCAGGTTATCGATTTTTGCGGTTTCGAGATCTAAAAACTCGGTTATTTTCTTCCGTTCTGATTCAGCCTTTGGTACGGAAAATTTATAGTTACTCAGGTGCTCCTGAGTCATACTTGGCAGGGCGGTATTTGTAGAATAACGAGAAAACTGTATCGTGAGCGCAAGATAATGAAGATATTTTGCATCAAAACCTTCATTTAACTCCGTGTAATACATTGTATCAACAGTCCAGAATGGCTCATTTATATATAATGGCTTGTCGATAGTTCCCTTGCGTCCAAGTAATACAGATGGCTTGTCATACATAAATTTAGATGCGAAAGTAAATTGTCCACCTGACCCCATAACTGGATAGCCATCATCAGCTTGAACAGATTTATAATCTTGGCCATTTTTTATTGTCGCCAGGTTTTTCAATCTACAAATAGTCCAAGACTTAGGCATTAGCCCCAACCACTCAACTCCAGAATCCTTATACTCCGGATACGCCTTATACTTAGCCATCAGGAATGTACCTCCTGCAGCAGTTTCATAATCTCGGCACTGACCGCATCCAGATCGGCATCAATCTCTTCCAGCGGACGCGGTGGCTGATAGACATAGAAATGGCGGTTAAATGGAATCTCGTAACCAACAATCCCCACCTCGCCATCTTTCGCATCACGCTTATCAGCATTAATCCACGCATCCTCCACATGTGGCAGCACTTCTGCTTTGAAGTAATTTTCAATCAGATCGCTGGTGGCAATAGCCGGATTCAGCGGCACATTCTCGTTATCACGCAAATCGCCATCCTGCTCAAACTCCACTACTTTACCTTTGTACTCAAATGCACCGTATAGTGGCTGAGCATCCTCTTTCAGCGCCTTCTTCACTACCGGCTCGGCATCCGGATTTTTAGTAGTGATGGCGTCGATAAACTGTTTGTTCTCTTTAGTATCCAGCTTCACGCCTGCGGTTTTAATAGCCCCTTTTAAGGCGAGCTGAAACTGGTTAAAGTCATCGTTAACCTCTGTTTTGCCACCCGCCTGAGCACCCAATGCAGTCTGAATCTGCTGCACTTTATCCATTAACGTGCGCTGCGCCAGCCACAGTTTGCTATCGAGCAAATCCTTAATTTGTTTCTCTTTCAGCTCGGCAAATTCGGCTTTGATGATGGCGCGCGCTTCGACTTCCAGTTCGGAGAAATCACCGTAGGTCTCCTCATGCCATTGGGACGAGAACTCTTCATACAGACGTTCCATCGGCGCGTTTAACGGCTTCGGCGCAAAGCGCAGAGTCGCAATCGCCTCATCCGTGACCTGAGCAGATAACCGCAGCGGGCGTTCAATGGTCAGGCGGCGATAGCCAAAATCGGTGCTGTTAAAGATCTTGCTGGCGAAGGTTTTCGGCGCTTCGGTTTTAGCAGAGGCAGGCTGACGACCACGGCTGGATTTTTGCTCCGCAGCTTTTTCAAGACCCAGTTCTTCCAGGGTTGTGGCATCCACCACCTCAAAATCACCGAAGGTTTGAGTAATGATTTTTCGATAAGCTTTATTTATTCGATTTCGCTTGGAGCCTAGAGATTTTCGCATCTTGATATACAAGTTGCTGCCGTCGATTAACTGTACTTTGCCTTTACGCTCAGGCGCTTTCTTGTTGGAGAGAATCCAGACATAGGTGGCAATGCCAGTGTTGTAGAACATGTCCGTCGGCAGCGCGACGATGCCTTCCAGCAAATCGGCTTCCAGAATATAGCGGCGGATTTCACTCTCACCGCTTCCCGCACCACCGGTAAAGAGTGGGGAACCGTTAAGGATAATCCCGATACGCCCGCCGTTGCTCACGGTGCCACCCACATTGTGGTTGTCGCGCATTTTGCTGATCAGGTGCATCAGGAACAGAAGTGAGCCGTCGGATACACGCGGCAGGCCCGGGCCAAAGCGACCGTTAAAACCTTTTTGCGTATGTTCGTCGTTAATCTCGCCCTCAATCTTCTTCCAGTCCACGCCAAACGGCGGGTTAGAAAGCATGTAGTCAAACTGGTCCTGCGGCAGCTGGTCGTTCGAGAGGGTGTTACCCAGCTTAATGCGGCTGACGTCCTGGCCTTTGATCAGCATATCGGCTTTACAGATAGCATAGGATTCCGGGTTCAGCTCCTGACCAAAAGCACGCATAACAGCATTGGGGTTTAGCTCGTGCACATATTCCATGCCTGAAGAGAGGAAGCCGCCGGTCCCGGCCGTCGGGTCATAAATGGTGCGGATGATACCGGGCTGCGTCAGGGCTTCATCATCTTCCATAAACACCAGCGAGGTGGTCAGGCGCACGATATCGCGTGGGGTGAAGTGCTCACCGGCGGTCTCGTTAGAACTTTCCGCGAAACGACGGATGAGCTCTTCAAACACCAGGCCCATATCATGGTTGGAAATCGCTTTTGGGCTTAAATCAGTGGTGGCGAATTTCTTCACCACTTTGAACAGCAGGTTGGCATCTTCAAGCAGGCCGACAAACTCGCTGAATTTGAAATGTTCGAAGATTTCACGGGCGTCCGGAGAGAACGCCTGTACGTAGCTTTCCAGGTTGGCTTTGATGTCATTCTGCCCCATTTTGCCCAAATCCATCTTCGAGGTGTTGAAGAAGGAAAATGTGCTGGTGCGCAGCAGAAACTTCTCTTTCGCATCTTCCGGCAGCGGGCTGGTTTTTAATTCATCATATTTCGCCACCACCGCGTCTTTGGTCTCCGCCAACACACACTCAAGACGGCGCAACAGCGTAAAGGGCAGGATTACGCGCCCGTACTGAGACTGTTTGAAATCACCGCGCAGCAGATCAGCTACCGACCAGATAAACGCAGCCGTTTGCGAAAAATTATTGTCAGACATAGGAATTCCGGAAAAACGTTGAATACGCTACCTGCCGCATGCAGGTCGACAGCCTGTCGAAACGGCAAACGGAGGGCAATAAATGAGATGGGTAAAATCATACATCGCATGTGCTCAAGCACAAGCATCAACTTTCCCTCAGTAAAACTTCCCCTTAACTTCAGAAATCCCCTGCAAAACTAATACTTCCCTTTAAATTCACCAGCCAAGGTCGCAGCAACCGCCAAGTAATGCGTTGATTATTAAAATTAAAAATGTAGAACTCAAACTTCTCCTTAAGACGTGCTGTTAAGATAGATAAGAATAATGAAATCTATTAGAGTATTCCCAAAAGAAACACTTCCCTTCTTCTTGTTATCTATGGTGTAAAAATGGATTCGCTGCTGCTTCCCGGCGTGCTGGTGCGTAATGGCATTTTGTCTATCGCTTCAGTTTTAAAAAATGATGCTGCCCCTGGATTTGTAACTATCCTGCTGGTTGCCACGCTTTGCTTTGCCGTTGTCCGCTGGCGCAAGCTGGTAAAAAGCCGCCGCAATGCTCTCAGCAGCATTCACAGCATTATCGCAAACACGCCTGAAGATCAGTTCAGCCAGCATGTGACTGAAATCGACGCCAGTATTGCAGCAGCCGATAAAACGGAAGAACAAAAAAATGTAGCAGAGGCATGGAAAGAATATCGTGAAACCCATGTGATTGACGATCGAGACGGGCCCCCTGTGGTGCGCAATGCGGTCCGTCCCAGCCAATTTTTTAATCTGGATGACCTGCATTTTACGCAAGGCTTCTGGCGCATCATTCCGGGACTCTTTGTCACTGTAGGCCTGTCTCTGACCTTTCTCGGCCTGATTTCTGCACTTAATTCGATGAGTACCTCACTAGACGATGGTGGTAGCGCGGCATTAGAAGGTCTGCTTACCATTGCCTCGGCGAAGTTCATCATGTCTTTGACCGGCCTGTGCTGCTCTATCGTCTTTACCATATGGCTGCGTCGTGGCACGTCACAACTGGAAAAAGCGGTACATAGTCTTAACAGTTTGATTGAGAAGCGCCTGACATTTATCAGCCTGGAAGATCTCTCCATTCGCCAGTTGAAAGCAACCATTGAAAGTCGTGAGCATTTCCGCAAGCTGGGACTGGAAATGGTGGCAGAGATTGGTCGCCCATTACGTGAAGACCTCCCAAGAGCAATCTCGGAATCGATCAGTACAGCTATTACGCCAGTTATCGAACAAGTCAGCCGTTTGGGCAATGATGGCGTCGGTGAGATGGTACAAAATCTTTCCTCACGTTTTTCTGAAGATGTCGGTCGTGCCCTGGCACAAGCCAGCGAACGCATTTCTCTGGCAGGAGACCAGATTAAATTGCTGGCAGAGCGTATGGATCAAAGCTCAGGAAAAATGGGCAATGAGATGGAAAGCGCGATTGGACGCTTAGGCCAGGCGGTGGAAACGTTGCGTGATGGTATGCAGCAAACGGCAGATACAGCAACATCAGCATTTAATCAGGGTGCCGAAAACCTGCTAGCAACCATGAATTCAACCCTGCAGGGTATTAAAGACAATACAGGTGAAGGCGCGCGTGCGATGGGCGAAGCGGCTGCTGATATGAAAGCCGCCGCCTTGGGTATTCGCACCGAACTGGAAGCCGCAGCTAAGCAAGGCGCAGAAGCGGCGCAGGCACGCATGTCTGAATCAGCTTCGCAGGCCAGCGACGCGATTGGTCAGGCCGCAACACAAGTACTAGGTGCTTTTGGCAATACCGCAGGTGAAATCACCAAAGCAACTGAGGCGATGACCCGGAAAGCCAGCAGCGAACTGCTTTCTCCTCTTTCTGTTATCGCTGAAAAACTGGAAGACGTGATGGGCATGCTGTCCGAAACCAGCACTGCATTACGACGAGCTTCTGATGGGATTAAAGAAGGTGCTGTCGCCTCGGAGAACGCTTCAGGCAACTTCCGCACATCCGCCCAATCATTGGCCAGCGCCGCCGATCCGATTCGGGCGATGATGGAGCGTATTGAAGTCAGCACGCGCCAGTTACGTGAGAGCAGTGAAAATAGCCTTTCGGCCATCGCCAATGCCGCTAAAACCAATGCAGAACAATCTGCAATGACGCTTTCAGCGGCACAAGAGACATTGGGTGGGCAACATCGTGCGGTAGAATCCACGCTGACTAATCTTCAGTCTTTGATTGCGGCTTTACGCAGTCAGGGCGAACGTCTGGATGGCATTGACGAGAAACTTGGCAAGGCATTCGACAGCTACCAACAGCAAGTTGCTACATCAGTGGAAACGCTCTTCGATCATGTCAAAACCATGCAGAACGAACTCATGCCAGCGCTGGACACAATGCAAAGCATTGTTGACCAGGCTGAAAACTTCGCACCGAAACAGGCGCGCATGTCATGAGAGCCAATACCGGTCGTAAGCGCTCACATGAAGAGGAAGAAGAGTCCGTTTTTGTCTCAATGACAGATATGACGGTCAGCTTTCTTTTCATTGTCATGGTGTTGCTCGCTTTTTTTGCCAGCCGCTACAACGATAAGAACACTGTCCCGCGTGATGAGTATGAACAGGCGGTACAAATCCGCGATAAAACCATCGTGGATTTGCGTACTGAGATTGCGTCGTTAAAGCAGGTTGATCCGCTGGAACAATATATGTCGCAGGCTGCTGCTGCCCGGCTCAACTTACTCTATCAATTGCGCAATAATCTGAAGCATTCATTTCCTGAATTGCCAGTTGATGTCATTCCTGAAGAAGGCACACTGCGCTTTCAGGGGGAAGGTTTGTTTACCAGCAATAGCTATACGCTAAGCGACGATAAGCGAAAAATCGTCGAAGCATTAGCGAAGACGCTCGATTCCCTGCTCCCCTGCTATACCTTCAGCCAAAGCGTCGGATGGAATAAAAGCTGCAATCCATCATTTGCCATTATTGAAGCGGTGCAGATTGAGGGACACACGGACTCTAAAGGCGAAGATGTTTATAACCTGAATCTGTCGACTAACCGTGCTATCACCACATTCACCAGCATGCTTGCCGCAGCGCCAGACCTGGTCGCACATTTTAATATGCGCAACCAACCCGTTCTTTCTGTGGCGGGCTACGGCAAAATGCGTCCGGTTAAGCCCAATGATACTCCACAAAATATGGCGATGAACCGCCGTATTGATCTCCGCATCATTATGCATACACCGGCTAATGCAGCGGAAATTGAAGACATCCGCAAGCGCCTGTTCGAGCCGCTGAGGAAGAGTACGCTATGAAGTTGAGCGATGTTTTTCTTAAGCCTGTGGCTCTCTTCAAGCCAGCAATAGCTGTATCAAAAGGTTTAACGGTAAAGATCCAAGCCATTCATGAGCGCTGGCCCGATGTCGTTAAGGAGATTGCCGATCGCGATCGTGAAAAGGTGTTACGCAAGCTGCTTGACCATATAGAACGCTGGGAATGGAATGATGTAAAAATGTCCCTTATCTGCTCTGGCGCACCGATTGTGTTTGATAAAGAATTCAGAACCAAGGAGGAGTTTGCTGTACTACAGGAGTTCTATTTACGGGAAACCATCGTTACGAACTCACAGCCCTTTATTTCTGCAATGATATCGGCCTATATCCGTAGTTATGAACCGGGCTCTGCACATACAAGAAAAATTAAAAACTGTCTTGATATCGCTAGCGAACATATGAGCGATAAGTGGAAAGATATTGTCGAGCAACTACCCGAATTCTTTGATGCTAGCCAGGCGCATCAGGCCTTGGCAAAAAGAATGGTTGAAATGGATTCACCATGGAGAGAGCTTAAAAAATTTGGTATTACACGCCCGCACGATCCGGGGTTAATGTCGCATGCACATCTGGCATATATAACATTGCTGGCACCTGGATTGAATGATAAGCCCGCTATTGAGAAGCTGTTTGCCTGGTTAAAACCTGATGGCAGAGGTGGTGCTTTGATGAATGGCGCAGCGGAAGCCATCAATGCACTGTTATCACACTGGTTATATAAACAACCTGATGAAGAACTTTCTCGCTATCTGACCGAAACGCTAGTGGCCTTTTATGATGACCCGCGTCTAAGCCGCGGTGGCGTATGGGGAAGCGTAGATGAACCCTGTCGAAACCTGATTATAAACTGGCTTACACGCGAAAATATTCTGTTCTTTTTGGATGTAGTTTCTGACGTTGAAGATAGCCATATGTGGGAACCCCGACGCAAGTTCTGGCTTAATTTATACCATCAGGACAAAATTGACTCAGCATGGGTGGCTTTCAGTGCTGAAGCCGATATGCGGGCCAGATCGATAAAAAAGACTATGCGAGAAAGTGCGACCTTAACCTTCGGACGGCAAGTTGCCGGCAGCCGAAAAAATACCTCATTGCTAATTTTAAAAATTGGACGCTGCATTGTGGTCGAAGGATCACATAATTATAAAGTTCATATCTTTAGTAGCGATAACAAAAAAGCGCCTGAACTTTTCCGATTGACATATGACTGCGAACATATTCGCATGTTACCTAATCCGGTCGCTATTCCACACTTGGGTGGCTGGCAGGAAAAAGTGCGTGAACAAATTGAGTATCTGTCATGACATTTGCTTTCAATCATAATGCAGAAGTGATTACCCTCAATATTGCTGAAGAAAAACAGAGCTTCATTCATCGTCTGTTTAAAAGACAGCAACCTGCGACTTTGTCTGACCTGACACATAACGATCGCGCCTTAGCTTTCGCTATCGCCGATCTGAAAGCGCTCGCAGAAGAATTTAGTGAACCTTTACACATCAGTGATGACGCTATTGTGATGGGTCATCATCTGGCAGGCCGACTGGACGCCGAAACGGCGCAGACGCTGGGCCTCCCCCCTCTCGTCGATCTGACACTGAAAACTGATATTGAAGGCGCACTCGGAAGCGATACCTTTCGCCTACAGCATGAATGGCTACGCAACGGTGTTCGCCAAATACCACGCCGGACCGGGTCAATTTTAGCCACATCTCAAGGGCCACGCCGATTGCCCTTGTGGATGATGGAGGCTGTTGAAGTTGCCGAAAACTTTACGCCAGGCGGAGGTGAAGCATCGGACTGGGAATCGCTGGCGCGCTTCCGTCAGGCTCTTGATCCTGGCGTCCAGATGGGCCATGAAATCAATGCCGTTCGTGTCTCGCTGACTGACTTTATGCAAGGTTTAGAAGTCCGCATTGCCGATCGTTTTTCAATTTCCACCAGCTCAAATGGTGCTGATGATTTCGAAATTGTCCCTTTTTCCGGTAAGAATCTGGAAGAATGTGAAAGCAGCGGAGAGGCAGTTAGCGAGTCTGCAGGTGAGCTAAGTGAACAAACGCTAAGTCGGTTCCAACAACGTGTCAGAACTCAGGGAGCGCTTTCCGCTTACCGTGTTGGCGAAGGCAATTATCTGGTCATTGACCGCAGCGCTCGTCCCATTCTTGATGTCATGGTGGAAAAGCAAAAGTCTTCACCTGACGAAAGACGCGCTTTTATTGAAAACCCACGACCTGCAATTACTAATGCTGTTGAAAAATACTTAAGACAATCAGGCAGGCTGGATGGTCTCGACGATGTGGGTGAAGAAGAAGCAATTGAAGCCGCAGCAGGTCCCGCATTTGTCGAAACCGTTGAATATTCCGAGCGTGTTAAAGGGATTTTGCATTACCGAAAAGGTGCTGTTTCTGCGCCCATGACCGGAGAAACGGTCTGGTTGCCTGAGGTAATCCCTGATGCTTTGACCAATATTATCGCTACGATGGATAGCAAGGCGCTGGCAAGCATCTGCGATCAGTTGCGTAATGCTATAGATGCATCCCATGATGAAGTTGAGATCGCGTCTCACCCTGTTAAAGTGACAGAAGAGACATTACGCGCATTGGAGAAACGTCTTGCGAACCTTATTGAGATAGAAGGTTCAGCAGAAGCAGCGGTTAGCGAAGATAAGATCGCTGTTGATGTTCAACCTCCCGCTACGGTGATCCTGGATACCAAAGACAACTTTGAGGAGCTGTTCTGGCAGCCTGACCTTAAAGAGCGTTCCGTATTTATTGATGAACAACTTCCCGCAGGCATTAAAACAGTTTTGCGGCCGCATCAGCTGGAGAGCTTTAGCTTGCAGCTTTCATCATGGAAGTCAGGCATGCCAGGCATTTTGAACGCAGATGAGCAAGGCTTGGGTAAGACACTTCAAACCATCGCATTTCTACGCTGGTTGAAAGAGAACAATAACGTCAGCACTGCCGGCAATAAAGAGCGCGGGCCAATACTCATTGTTGCTCCTACCTCATTGCTGGAAAACTGGAATGCTGAGGTCAGGCAGCATACTGATAGTGACGGACTTGGTCATTTGCTGCGTCTCTATGGTTCATCGCTAAGCCACTATAAAAATTTCGATGCTAAAGGTGTCGAGACAAAAGATGGCAATACCTTACTGAATTTTCAGCAGTTGCATGAGTCAATCAGGGAAGGAAAAGGCCATCGTTTCTGGATACTAACGACCTATACAACGCTGACTAATTACCAGCACTCTTTTGCGAAAATCCATTTCTCGGCCGTGGTGTTTGATGAAATACAGGCGGTCAAAAATCCTGACTCACTACGGGCTCGCGCCGCCCGCGCCGTTAATGCTGACTATCGAATTGGCCTGACAGGCACACCGATTGAAAATACCACGACCGATCTATGGGCGGTCATGGACCAATTGGCCCCCGGTTCTCTGGATACGTTGCGTAATTTCAACAGCCTGTATAGCGAACCTGATGAACAGAATATGCTTCAGCTGTATCAGCAAGTCTTTGAACCTCGCAATCAACTGCCACCTTTAGCGTTCCGCCGTTTGAAAGAAGATGTTGCGAAAGAGCTGCCTGCAAAAACACGCTTTCTTCATCCGCGCCTGATGCCGGAAGGACAAGCGATTACCTACGAAACAGCCCGGTTAAAACTTTCTCAGGGCGGCCCCGGCGCTGCACTTAAAATGCTGCAGCATATCCGCGGCGTTTCAGTACATCCGGCCATGGAAATGAGCGGCGACAATCAGAGTTTTATCGATGCATCTGCTCGTCTGAATGCATGCTTTGAGATTCTGCATCGTATTAAAGCAAAAGGTGAGCGGGTTCTGGTTTTCATCGAACACCGCAAGATGCAGTTCCGATTTATGGAACTGGCTCGCCAGGAATTCGGGCTTGAGCATATTGATCATATTAACGGCGACACGCCCATTCAGAAGCGTCAGGCTATTGTGCGCCGATTCCAGCGCCATCTTGAGCAAGATGGTGGCTTTGACTTGCTGGTGCTCGGCCCTAAAGCGGCCGGAACGGGTTTAACGTTGACTGCCGCAACACATGTCATTCACCTGTCTCGGTGGTGGAACCCTGCTGTTGAAGAGCAATGTAATGACCGTGTACATCGTATCGGCCAGCAGCACCCAGTCCAAATCCATATGCCAATGGCCATACATGCTGGCTATCAGGAACACTCTTTCGACTGTTTACTCCAAGGGCTTATGTCACGCAAACGAAGCTTAGCGCGAGCGGCCCTCTGGCCAATGGGTGACAGTGCCGGTGACATCTCACAGCTACAGGCAGCTTTAAGAAAAGACAAGTCTGAGGCGAGTGGAGATATTTTAGAAACAAGCATCCTTATGATGTTTGAAAGAGATGCAGAAACTGATGGTACACGAATGGACGATGGGTCATATCGAATCAGTTAGCTTCGTAATTTGCTCACAATTTAACAGAGGATAACAAGGATGAGCCGCTATACCGGTGAAGAACAAGCAGAACAAATTTTAAAAGCAGCCAGTGAATGGCGGCAACGTTGCCTGATTAATGGCGGTTCACTTTTCAGCAATAAAAATCTGTGGAACAGTCAGTATCTGGCCGAAATTGAGCGCGATGTGGTCAACAGCCAGCTAGAGCTTGAAGGCAACTTTATGCATCGCCTTAAAGAACAGCTGGCCAGCGTCTCTCCAGAGGCGAAACAGCTCACTGCAGAAATGCTTTGGCTACTGTTTCTTTGTGCCAGCAATATCAGCATCAGAACCAAGCGTGAACAGATAACTACCATCTGGGGGCTTGCTAATGAACTGCTAAACAGTGACAACCCATTGCTAAAAGATGCAGTGCTTTCAGGCGTAGGCAGTGCTGGGACTGGATTTAACACCTTCCGGGCACGTGAGTTTGCCTACCTTACCAACGTTCTTAAAGCGCTATTAACACAACCATTAGCTGAACGAGAAACGCGCCTGAGTGATGGCTTCTCCTTTGCAGAGTGGCTAAGCGCTATTCCTGAAAATGCCAGCCGCCAGTTTCGTCATATGTTGATGTTTATGCTGTATCCAGATGATTTTGAACGCATCTTTAGCAGCAACGATCGCCGTACTATCATCCGCGCCTTCAAGCCGCAGCAGAAAGAAGAGTTGTCAGCTGTGGCGATGGACAGAGCGCTGCTTGAGATCCGTCGTGAACAGGAAGAAAAACAGAATAGTAAGCAGCTCGACTTCTACGTTCCACCGCTATCAGAAATCTGGCAAAAACGCGAAGAACCTGCTAACAAACCTGTGGCAATCGCCCCCATTGATGAAGTGCTCACACAGCCGGAAACTATCGAGCCTTTAAACTTAATTTTATTCGGCCCACCGGGAACAGGCAAAACCTACGAGCTAAACCAGCTAAAAGCGAAATATGTCAGTGAAGCGCAGACACTGACTCGCGAGCAATGGCTGGGGGAACAGCTTGCAGAGAAATCATGGCATGACGTAATTTTCATGGCACTGGCAGATATTGGCGGTAAATCAAAGGTTGCTCAGATTGCCGCTCATGAATATGTACTCAGCAAAGCTAAAGCCCAAGGGCGTAGCAATGCACTCAATTCAACAATTTGGGCAACTTTGCAAACCCATACGCCGGAAGAGTCCACGACAGTTAAATATGCTCGCCGGGTTCCACCTTATCTGTTTGATAAAACTGACGACAGCTTTTGGATTACTTTGCCTGAAGCACAAGAGGAATCAGCAGAGCAGGTTGCTCTGAGCAAACAGCTGAAGCAACAGCCAGCCGAATCGGAAACTTTAAGCCGCTACGAGTTTGTTACTTTTCATCAGGCATACAGCTATGAAGACTTCGTTGAAGGTATCCGCCCTGAGCTGGACGAAGATAGCGGTGAATTAAGCTACTCGCCGCAGGATGGCGTATTCCGTCGTATTTGCCAGCGTGCCGAAGCCGATCCTCTGCATCGCTACGCTATATTTATCGATGAAATTAACCGTGGCAATGTGGCGAAAATTTTTGGCGAGCTAATCACGTTAATAGAAACCGACAAACGCACCAGCGGCGACAAAGGCATGCGCATTACGCTGCCCTATTCTCGCGAGCCATTTGGCGTGCCTGAAAATCTGGATATTTACGGCACGATGAACACCGCTGACCGTTCCATTGCACTGCTGGATACCGCTTTACGTCGTCGTTTCCGTTTTAAGGAGCTAATGCCGGACAGCAGCAAAATCGCCGGCTCAGACGGTGCGGGTAATATCGTTGATGAAGATGGCAATCAGATTAACCTGCGCAAGCTGCTGGATGCGATGAATCACCGAATCCGTTTTCTTCTCAGCCGAGAGCTCATGCTAGGCCATGCTTACCTTTGCCCGGTTGCTAATCTTACACAGCTAAAAACGGTCTTCCTGAATCAGTTTATTCCGCTTTTACAGGAATACTTTTATGAGGACTGGCACAAAATCCAGCTAGTGTTCCGCGATATCGACTCTACCGGCAAGCTGGTGGAGGCTCCACTGATTGGCCATGTTAAGTTGACTAGTAAAGATGTTTTCGGCTTTACCCATGATGACTTTGAAGAGGTCGTTGAATACCGTGTTTCAACTGCCCAGGAAATTACGCCCGACTCGATTCGCAAAATCTACGAGGATTAAGCCGTGGCGGAAATCTTGTCGGTTATTGAACATAGCTTACTACCGATTATTGCAGAAAGAACCATTGCTCAGCACGCGCTGGGCATTCATCATGCCCGCTTGCTGGAAAAGCTGGCGCCAAATCTTCCTGCCGGCACCTTTAGCTGGGGCCATCAATCGGTTCGTTTCGCACAATTCTGCGGTGTAATTCAGCTGGACGATTTAACACTTGAAATCCTGCCTAAGATACATGGTAAAGAGGAAAGGCCTGAATCGTGCCGTGCAGCGATGGTGCAGATGCTGCATACAGCCCGAATCATGCGTACACATAAAGGCGCGCAGGCGGGTATCAATACCCAGCAACATAGTCTCTTGGATATTTTTATCCAGCACTTTTGCCATGATTTGCATACGCAGATCCTTCAGGGCAAGTTACGCAATTACATAGAACAGGAAGAAAACCTGTCAGTAATGCGCGGCCGCCTGGTTATCCCACAACATGTCCGGCACAACTTAGTACATAAAGAACGTCTTTATTGTCGCTTCGACGAATTCAGCGAAGATATGCTGCTGAATCAAATACTCCGCTTTACCCTGCGTCTGCTGCTTCCCTGGACACGCTCCGACACAACCAAAAAGCAGTTAACCGAACTGTTAATGCATTTTGACGGCATTAACGATGCGCCCATCACCTTGCAATCATTCAATTTACTTAAAATCGATCGCATTACTCAACGATTTCAGCCTGTACTTGAACAGTGTCGGTTGTTTATTGCCGCAGTAAAGCCGGATGTATTAGCGGGCAGCACGCCGCTGTTCTCATTGCTGTTTGATATGAATCGCCTGTTTGAAGCATGGGTGGCAGAAAAGTTAAAGCCCTGGGCCCACCAGCAAGGCTGGCATCTTCGTACACAGGGGCCGCGAAAATATCTGACAATGCGCGACGATGATTCCCAACAATTTCAATTACGACCGGACATCACGTTGATTGATGACAATGGCACTCCGCAATTGATAGCGGATACTAAGTGGAAATTGCTGAACGAAGCAGATAGAAAACTCGGGGTTTCCAGTAGCGATATGTATCAGCTTTATGCCTATGCAGGATGCTATAAGGTCTCACGCTTGCAATTGATTTACCCCAGGCAGTCAGGTCTGCTTTCAGACTATAACTTTATGCTCCAGGGGATGCATGCGCCAAGACTTACAGTTAAAACAATTGATATAGACGGCTTCAGGGAAATGGCATGGGATTAACTTCCCATTGAGATTTTAAATTATTCGAGCCCGGTAAAAGTAGCAAAGTATGTCCTGGATTTAATGAACTTACAGATTGAGAGCGTTGTGAGATAAGAGAATCCTGGACACAAAAAAAGCCGCCCTTAAGCGACTTAAATTTGCATACTTTTGGTGCCGAAGGCCGGACTCGAACCGGCACACCTTTCGATGGTTGATTTTGAATCAACTGCGTCTACCGATTTCGCCACTTCGGCACTGAAGGGATGCGGAAAACGTTGGGGATTATACCGT